>Ga0183095_10781_pt1 | contig 58407 bp, 59 predicted proteins | sample BioMet4_FD_130346 | JGI IMG/M metagenome (GOLD analysis project Ga0183095, IMG submission 130346) | Microbial communities from bioreactor (seeded with sewage sludge) at LBNL, California, USA - Biofuel metagenome 4 (v2) (version 3) | ecosystem: Engineered > Bioreactor > Anaerobic > Unclassified ... | reverse complement strand
AAAACGGCATACAATTTAAGTAATTTATTGACTTTGACACTATTTACTTTATAATAATATTTAATAAGAAGGAGGCGTGTTATGAAAGTTTATAAGATATTTTACATTTTGCTGGCACTATGGCCTGCCGGATTTCTGCTCAGCTTTTTAACAAGAAAGCTTACGCTGAAGTTATGTGATAAAAAAGAAGGTATAATTTCACCGGAATCCCTGAATGCCGATCGTGCAGCCATTGCCTCAAGCTTCAGACACTTTAAGGTTTCGTTTATAATTTATATGCTTATGATAGCCTTAGGCGTGTTTCAGCCGATAAAAGAGTTTAAATGGATATTTTTCGCTATGGGCGGAATGCTGGTAGCGCCCGTGTTTTATGATGTATTCTACATAAATAATCATGCATTTAAACAGTCGAAGGTGCGTTTTTTAAACTCAATACCTCCGCTTATAAATCTGGCGCTTGAGTTTTACACGCTTTTCTGCTACTACTTCGCATATATTGAAATGAAAAATTTAAGATAAAAAAATTCCCGCCATGTTTATGTTTTTCAAATACATGACGGGATTTTATTTTCAGTAATAAATTTCTTCCTTGCCGTCGCGGCTCATAAGTTCCAAAACCGCGTCATGCACGCTGCTGCCTTCAAAAAGCACCTTGTTTATGGTTTCCGTTATAGGCATAGCCACATTATATTTTTTTGACAAATCGTATGCCGCTTTTGCCGTGTTTACTCCTTCAACAACCATGTGCACTTCCTGTAATGCTTCAGAAAGGCTTTTGCCCTGTCCAAGCAGTATTCCGGCGCGTCTGTTCCTTGAGTGCATACTTGTGCATGTTACAATAAGGTCGCCCATTCCCGAAAGGCCGTTGAACGTAAGCGGATTTCCGCCCATTTTAACTCCAAGCCTTGCTATTTCAGCAAGCCCGCGTGTCATAAGTGCTGCCTTTGTGTTGTCGCCGTAACCAAGGCCGTCGTTTGCTCCGGCTGCCAAAGCAATAACGTTTTTAAGCGCAGCTCCTATTTCCATTCCTATTTCGTCGGAATTTGTGTATATGCGGAATGTGTGGCTTATAAATTCACTTTGAATCATTTTCGCAGTACTCATGTTATCGCCGCTTACAACACATGCTGTAGGTATTCCTCTGCCAACTTCTTCCGCATGGCTTGGCCCAACAAGGGTGCATACGGCACACTGAGGTATGCACTGGCGTATTACCTGTGAAAGCCTTAAAAGAGTTCCTCTTTCAAGACCTTTTGCAACATTTACTATCACCTGCTCCGGCTTCATAAACGGCGCAAAAAGCTCCATATTCTCCCTTACATATTTTGACGGAATTGCCATTACCACAATATCCGCGTTCTCAACGGCTTTTGTCTGTCGGCCTCTATATTTATGCTTTCATTTATTTTTACTCCGGGAAGATATTCGGTATTCTCGTGAAGCGACTTAATTTTTTCAGCCTCCTGCGGCCTTCTTGCCCAAAGAGTGACCTCATGGCCGTTTTTATCAAGCATTACCGCCAAAGCCGTTCCCCAGCTTCCTGAACCGGCAACCGTAACCTTTTTCATATATGTAAGCCTCCGAATTATTTTTTATTTAGTTTGCTTTCCGTGCCGTTTAATATTCTTTCGACGTTGCCTCTGTGCTTTATAAGCGCTATAAGCGACATTACACCGGTTACAAGTATTATTTCCGGATCGGCTGAAAAAATGTAGCACATAACCGGTATTGATATTATCAGCGAAAGCGATCCCATTGACACATAGCCCTGAAGCTTAAGCGCTGTAGCTCCTATGGCCGTTGAAATGGCAGCGGCAGCAGGGCTTATGAAGGCAAATATACACGCGTTCATTCCAAGGGACGACGCAATGCCTTTTCCTCCTTTAAACTTCAGATAAAACGGAAAATCATGCCCAAGCATTACGCCGAAAGAAGCATATATCCCGGCAACGGCACTTTTGTGAAACACGTAAAAGCAAATGTAAAATGCCGCCATGTCCTTAAGCAGGTCACAAAGGAATGTGATAACGCCGGCCTTTTTGCCTAAAACACGCATTGCGTTTGTTGTACCGAGATTTCCGCTTCCGTATTTACGAATATCCTTGTTCATTGCCCTGCTTACAAAGTATGCCGTTTGTACGCAGCCAAGGCCGTAGCCTATCAATATACATACCAACCTGAACATTACTGCTCTTTCCTTTCACGCACAACAAAATGTATGGGAGTGCCCGCAAACCCGAAATTTTCCCTAAGCTGATTCTCAAGATACCTTCTGTAGGAAAAGTGCATAAGCTCTCTGTTGTTTACAAAAAGCACAAACGTCGGAGGTTTTACCGTTGCCTGAGTCATATAATAAATACGCAGCTGTCTTCCCTTGTCGCTTGGCGGCTGCTGAAGACTTGTGGCCTCTATAAGCACGTCGTTTAAAACTCCGGTGCTTATCCTCATGCAGTTGTTTTCCCTTACGGTTTTTATCATGTCGATAAGCTTATCAAGTCTTTGTCCCGTTTTTGCCGAAATAAAAACCTTTGGCGCATAAGACATATAGCTAAGCTCTGTATCAATGTCCTTTAAAAACTCGTTCATCGTTTTGTCGTTTTTTTCAATACTGTCCCATTTGTTTACGGCAATTATGGCCGCCTTTCCTCTTTCGTGGGCAATACCGGCGATCTTGCTGTCCTGATCGGTAACACCTTCGTTTGCGTCTACCAAAAGCACGGCAACATCGCATCTTTCAACCGCGGCAACGGCACGTATTATGCTGTATCGTTCTATTTCCTCGTTTATCTTGCTCTTGCGGCGCATTCCTGCCGTATCAATAAATACAAATTTCTGGCCGTCGATTTCAATTTCCGTATCAACGGCATCTCTTGTTGTGCCGGCAACATCGCTTACAATAAGTCTGTCTTCACCGAGTATTTTATTTATAAGCGACGATTTTCCCACATTAGGCTTTCCGATTATGGCAACTCTTATTTTGTCATCGTCGTTTTCCGGCTCGTCGTCATCCGGAAAATACCTGCATACCTCGTCCAGAAGGTCGCCTACACCCAGCATGTTTGCCGCGGAAACAGGCACCGGATCGCCCATTCCAAGCGAGTAAAACTCATAAATTTCAAGGTTTGCCTTGGTCATATCGTCTATTTTGTTTACGGCAAGCACAACCGGCTTTTTTGCACGACGAAGAATATTTGCTACCTTTTCATCTTCGTCAGTCATGCCCTGCTTAATATCCACAACGAAAATTATAACATCTGCCGTTTCAATGGCGATCTCCGCCTGATTGAGTATCTGCTTTAATATCACGCTGTTTGCGTCAGGCTCCATTCCACCTGTATCTACAAGAGTGAACCGGTGCCCAAGCCATTCGGCCTCGGCATATATCCTGTCTCTTGTAACACCGGGCGTATCCTTTACTATTGATATTCTGTCGCCTGCAATTTTATTGAAAAGAGTCGATTTGCCTACGTTTGGTCTGCCAACTACGGCAACTATTGGTTTGCTCATTTTGTCCTCCTTAATCGATAACGGCTTTAATAAAATCCGAGCCGCTCTCTCCGGTTATGCGTACTTTTGTATTTAAACTTTTTTCTATGTCAGTAATATCCGTATCGTCAAGAAGCACCGTTTCGCCGTTTCTTAGCAAATTTTTAGGCAGACACAGAAAATCGCCAAGTTCTTTTTGCTTAAGCTGCGAAATTATATCTCTTCCTGTAAGCAGTCCCGATACGGAAATTTTTCCTCCGAAAAAATCATTTTTTATAGCATATACGTTTATTTTAAGCCCCTTAAATTTTTCTTCAAGCTTTTGTGCCAACTTTTTTATAAAATCATATGCCGCCGTACCTGTCGCTATTGATACAACTCTCATTATTCTTACATTTTCAAGAGTTCGTATGTATTCGTCAAACTCATACCGCATAAGAGAAATCATTCCTACTCCGTTTTCTATCTGTGGAAAATCCTCATATTCCTCGTACTTTGGAAAATCCGCTCCGGCATTCAGGTAAAATTCATCCGCCGCAAAAACAAACGCGCTTCCAAGCTCTTTTTTCAGCTTTTTCTGCCATTTTCCCGCTATATTTAAAACGTCATCACTGCTGTCTTTGTCAAAAGGCTTCATTTCATAAAGACCTTCACGGTAGCGCGTAATTCCGACAGGCACAATGGAAAGGCTTTTTCCGTGAGGATAATATTTCGAAAGATCGCTTATTGTCTTTTCAAGCACTGCTCCGTCGTTTATACCGCGGCAAAGCACTATCTGAAAATTCATGTCTATTGAAGCCGACTTAAGCATATCAAGTTTTTCCATAAGATCTCCGGCAAAACGGTTATTGAGCATTTTTTTCCTAAGCTCCATATCGGTAGTGTGCACCGAAACGTTTATTGGCGACAGATGATAAAACATTATTCTTTCGATATCCGCTTTTTTCATGTTTGTAAGAGTAACATAGTTTCCCTGAAGAAACGAAAGCCGCGAATCATCGTCCTTAAAATATAAAGTTTCCCTCATGCCTTTTGGCAGCTGGTCTATGAAACAGAATATACACCGGTTGCGGCAGCTTTTAGCATCATCCATCAGCCCGCTTTCAAATTCTATCCCAAGATCCTCGCTGTAATCCTTTTCAATCTCGACACTGCATTTTTCGCCCTGCTTTGTTTTTATTCCAAGCACCAGATATTCGTCCTGGATAAGATACCTGTAGTCAAAAACGTCCAAAACAGGCTTTCCGTTTATTGTTAAAAGCATATCACCGGGCTCTATTCCAAGCTCCTCCGCTATGCTGTTTTTTTCCACATGTGTAATTACGTTTTCTTTAGCCTTCAACTTACTGCTCCTTAAGCATTAAATATGCCGCCATGCTTCCGCGCTTATCGCCCATTTTCCTATGGGAATAAAAAAGCTCAGGATGACATTTTGTGCATAGGTCAGTTACCTCGATATTTTCTTCCGGTATTCCGGCTTTTTCCATTATCCGTTTGTTTATTGCCCAAAGGTCAATTTTATAATGTTCATTTTCATTTTCGTCGTCAGATATAAAGTCGTTTGAAAAATCATATTTTTTCAGAAATTCTTTCTTAACGGGTTCGTCTACCTGAAAACAGCATTTTCCTATTGACGGGCCGATTGCGGCAATAATATCTTTGGGATCGCAGCCGTATTCCGACATCATTTTGTGTACGGTAACACAGGCAATTCCGGCGGCTGTGCCTCTCCAGCCTGCATGTGAAAGGGCAATCACTCGTTTTTTTGTATCCAGAAAATAAAGCGGCACGCAATCGGCGTGAAACGTGCATAAAACAACTTCCGGCTCGTCAGTGACATATCCGTCATAACCAAAAAATACATGTCCCCGGTCGTTTTTCCCAACCCTAAGTATATTTGTTTTGTGAATCTGCTTTCCGCACACGATGTTCCTGCTTTCAAATCCTGCCGCATGTCCAAGCCGTTTCAGATTTTCGCTCACGTTTTCAACGCTGTCGCCTCGGGTATAACTCACATTAAGGCTTTCATATACACCCTCGCTTACACCTCCTGTGCGCGTTGAAAAGCAGGCATTTACAATACCGCTTTTTTCAAGATTTTCAAATACGCAGAATTTTACCTGTTCTTTTTCTTCTATATGCAAGCGTTTCACTCCCAAAAGGCATTTTCCAAATGTCTTATATATATTTTGTCAAGCACAAGTATTTCAACCACGTCAAACCTGAAATCCATGTCAACAATATCGTTTTCAGCAATGAAACTTTTGGCGGTTTCAATTATTTTTGTCTGTTTTTTTTCGTCAACCGCTTCCGAAGGCATACCGTTTTTTGTTGAAAATCTGAGCTTTACCTCCACAAACACCGTTATACCGTCTTTTTTTGCAATAATATCTATTTCCCCGCCGCGATTTCTGTAATTTCTTTCAATAATTTCATAGCCTTTTTTTATCAGCTCACGGCAGGCAATATCTTCGCCTGTGTTTCCCTTTTTTCTGTTAAGCTCTTTAGACATTTTACACCTGAACAAAGTTTTTTACAAAGCTTCGCCTGTGAATCGGGCAAAGTCCAAGTCTTTTTATGGCTTCTATGTGTTCTGCCGAGCCATAACCCTTATTTGACGAAAAACCGTATCCCGGATAAATGCTGTCGTATTCATCCATCATTCTGTCACGGTATACCTTTGCTATTATGCTTGCCGCGCCTATTGAAATGCTCTTTGCGTCGCCTTTTATTATGCCCTTTTGAGGAATGCTTATGTCTGGTATGGTTACTGCATCAACGAGTACAAAATCGGGCTGTATATTAAGCGAACCAATAGCTATGCTCATGGCTTTAAGCGTTGCGTTTAAAATATTGAGCCTGTCTATTTCCTCCTGTGAAATTACGCCAAATGAGTACGCAAGCGCTCTCTTTGTTATTTGGTCATAGAGCAGTTCTCTTTTTGCAGGCGACAGTTTTTTCGAGTCGTTTACCCCCTCAATAAGGTCGCCTTCCTTTAAAATAACGGCAGCGGTAACCACCGGCCCCGCAAGAGGCCCCCGCCCGACCTCGTCAATACCTGCAATAACCGAATAACCGGCATTTCTGCACTGACGCTCAAAATAGCACAACTTTTCAAGGCGTTCACATTCGGCATAAAAATCGTCGGATTTTTTTTGCATCATCCGGCAAACATTTGCCACGCCTTTTCTTTCGTCAGCTTTATACTTTTTTATAAATTCCGGTATTTCATCAATCCCTATACTCTCGGATTTTTCTTTTATGCTTGCTATGCTTTCTTCCAAACCTATCGCCGCCTTAAAAAGCCATACAAAAAGTATACACATATTTTCCTGCAATGTCTACCATAAAAAGCCGGAAAAAAGTCTCTTGTGCGGCAAAGCTATAATTCTGCTTTGTGCAGTCAAGTTCATTTTTTCCGGCCTGCTGATTTTTTTCAGTTTATACGGTTTTCAAAACCATTTTATACTTCCATAATTATCGGCAGTATCATAGGGCTGCGCTTTGTTTCCTGCCAAACATATTCCTTAAGGGAGTCTTTAATCACGTTTTTGATGTATGACCAGCCTGACATTCCCTTATAATCGCAGTCTTCAAGAGCATCCATAACGGCTTTTCTTGCTCCGTCCATAAGATCCTCTGATTCGCGTACATATACAAACCCACGGGAAATTATGTCCGGCCCCGCAAGCATTGCTCCGCTTTCCTTTTCCATTGTAACCACAACCACCATAAGTCCGTCTTCCGAAAGATGGCGTCTGTCACGCAAAACGATGTTTCCGACATCTCCTACCCCAAGGCCGTCTATAAGTACCGGCCCTGCCGTAACCGTTCCGTTTACCTTCGCGTCATTTTTGCCAAGCTCAAGTACATCGCCGTTTCCCATAAGGAATATGTTTTCCTTTGGTATACCCATTAAAAGACCAAGTTCCTTGTGGCTTGTAAGGTGCATGTATTCTCCGTGAACCGGCATAAAATACTTCGGTTTTGTAAGCGCAAGCATAAGCTTAAGCTCCTCCTGACATGCATGTCCTGATACATGCACATCGGCAATTCCTTCGTAAATCACGTTTGCGCCTTTTTTCAGAAGCTCGTTTATTACCTTTGAAATCATTTTTTCATTTCCCGGTATGCTTGAAGCACTTATTATTATTACGTCGTCAGGTTTAACGGCTACCTGTTTATGCTCCGATGAAGCTATGCGTGAAAGCGCGCTCATAGGCTCACCCTGTGTTCCCGTTGTTATTATAACAAGCTGTTCGTCGGTATAGTTTTTTATTTCCGTTACGTCTATAAGGGTGTTGTCAGGCACCGTAAGATAGTCAAGCTCTATTGACGTTTTTACGGCATTTAACATACTTCTTCCTACTATTGCCACTTTTCTGTTGTACTTTACGGCGGCGTCAAGTATCTGCTGTATCCTGTGGATATTTGACGAAAAAGTGGCAATCATTATTCTGTTTTTAAGTGTTTCACCGAATATCCTGTCAAAAACACGTCCGACGGATTTTTCGCTCATTGTAAAGCCCGGTCTTGAGGCGTTTGTGCTGTCGCTCATAAGAAGCAGTATTCCCTGCTTTCCAAGCTCGGCAAATCTTTGAAGATCTATTACCTCGCCCCCAATAGGCGTGTAGTCTATCTTAAAATCTCCAGTGTGCACTATTACGCCGATAGGCGTAGTTATTGCCAGGGCAACAGCATCCGCTATGGAATGGTTTGTGTGTATAAACTCCACTTTAAGCTGTCCAAGCTTTATTGTTTCGCCCGGTACTACAACATACCGTTTTGTTGAGTCCATAAGGCCGTGTTCCTTAAGCTTGTTCTCAAGAAGCCCTATCGTTAAAAGCGTGCCGAAAACAGGCACGTTAAGCTCCTTTAAAACATACGGCAGTGCGCCGATATGATCCTCGTGGCCGTGCGTCAGTACGATACCGCGTACCTTGTCCGCATTTTTTTGCAGATATGTTATATCCGGTATAACCATATCTATGCCGAGCATGTCGTCCTCGGGAAACGCAAGACCGCAGTCTATCACGATTATATCCTGGCCGTATTCGATTGCTGTCATATTTTTCCCGATCTCATGCAATCCGCCAAGAGGTATAACCCTTAATTTAGTTTTCTTTGATGCCAAAAAAAGTCCTCCTTTAACTTATTCCGTTCAATATTTTAAAATCAATTTAATTTCGGCTGAAGCTTCGCACAAAAATAAAGCAGAAATGTCATTTCCGCCCCGCTCAAGACCTTTCCGCCAAGGTGAAGCCATTTTGTTTTCAGTCGTCTATTTCAACATCGTAGTCGTCGCTTGAAAGCTGAAAAAGAGCCGCGATCCTATCGAACTCGCCGTCGTCTTCGATAAGCTCATAAACATCTTCATCATCACCGCAGTCGTTGGCTTTTCTGAATATCACAGCTTCTGCGTTTTCATTGTCGATATCTTCCGATTCAATAGCCAGTATATATTTCCTGCCGTTATCCTCTGTTTCATCCAAAATAACGAATTCCGTTTCCGTTCCGTCATCGTCTGTAAGAGTAACGGTTTTAAACTCCATTTCTTCGTCGTCAGACATTATTTTTCTCCTTTGTTTTTTTATCATTGCTTACTCTTATATAATCAAGGTAGCCCTGCAAAATGTACACAGCCGCCATTTTATCTATTACACTTTTTCTTTTGTCATGGCTGAGACTTGCTTCAAGAAGAATTCTGTCGGCAGCAACAGTGCTCAGTCTTTCATCCCATAATACAACATCAATATTCTTAAATCTGGCTTCAAGCCGCTCTTTATAAGCCATTGTTTTTTCGCAACGGCTGCCTTCGGAACCATCCATGTTTTTTGGATATCCAAGCACTATCGTGCCAATATTTTTTTCGCTTATGATTTGTGCTATTCGTCCAAGGCTTTGCTTATACTCAAGAGGATTGTTTCTTCTTATGATCTCAACACCCTGGGCGCTCCAGCCAAATTCATCGCTTACCGCAACTCCGACGGTCTTATCCCCATAGTCAAGACCAAGTATTCTCAATAAAAAAACCACCTTATTTTTCAGTATTGTTTTTAATATAGCTGTCTACAAGTTCCTCCAAAAGTTCGTCTCTTTCAAGGCGTCTTATAATGCTTCTGGCGTTATTGTAGCTTGTTATGTATGTCGGGTCGCCCGAAAGTATATAGCCTACTATCTGGTTTACCGGATTATAGCCTTTTTCCGCAAGTGCCGTATATACGGCCACAAGTATCTTCTTGGCTTCAGAATCATTGTCTTTTTCAACACCGTTAAACTGCATAGTTTCGTTGAATTTTTTATCCATATATACCACGCTCCCAACGTAATTTTCTATAATTAAATAATAATATAAATCACCATAATATGCAAATATAAATTCTTGTCTTTGAAAAGCCCGTCAGTTAAGTCTTCCGTAAGCGCGTTCATTTTCGTATTGCTCTATGTATACGTTTTTCATCTGATTTTTAATCTCATCGTTTGTTTTTACCCAGACATTTATGTAATTTGAGGTATGCCCTTCAAAATAATCGCCGTTTTTGTGTTCAAAAAGCACCGGAAGACTCTTTCCGATATATCCGCTTCCAAAAGCTTTTTCACATTGTTCGCTTAAGGCTATAAGTTTTGCCGAACGCGCAGTTTTGGTTTCTGACTGAATCTGCAAAGGCATTTCAGCCGCCGGCGTTCCTTTCTTAGGTGAAAAAGGGAAAACATGTATCTTTGAAAAACCGATTTTTTTTGCAAACGCACAGCTTTCTTCAAAATCAGCGTCCGTTTCGCCCGGAAAACCGGTAATGATGTCCGTCGTTACGGCAACATCCGGCCACACAGCCCTCAGCATATTTACAGCTTTTTCAAAACCTGCCGAAGTATAATGTCTGTTCATTGCCTTTAATGTTTTGTCGCAGCCGCTTTGAAGCGAAAGATGAAAATGATGTGCAAGCTTAGGCATTTTCTGTATTGCCTCTATAAATTCATCAGTAACAATATTTGGCTCTATCGAGCTTAACCTAATCCGCTCTATTTTGTCAAAACATGAAACTTTTTTAATCAGCTCCGTTAAGTTGTCGCTATGAGTATCTTTCCCATAGGATGCGACATGTATACCTGTAAGCACAATTTCTTTAAAACCGTTTTTTTCAAGCACTCCTACTTCGTCCAGAATGTCTTTTTCGTCACGGCTTCTTATAGGCCCTCTCGCATATGGAATTATGCAGTATGAACAAAACTGGCTGCATCCGTCTTGAATCTTTATATACGCCCTTGTACGTCCGGCAAGCTTATTTACTGATATTTTTTCAAACTCCCTGTTAGACATGACATCCGTTACAAACGAACGTTTTTTTCTGTCTTTAAGAAAGTTTTCAACTTCGTCAACGATTTTGTTCCGTCCGCTTGTGCCTACGGTCAGATCAACCTCGGCAATCTTTTCAACCTCATCCTTTGACACCTGTGCATAGCAGCCGGAAGCCACAACAACAGCGTCCTTATTTAATTTTTTCACACGCCTCAAAAGCTGACGCGACTTTTTATCTCCGTAGTTTGTAACCGAGCATGTATTTATAACATAAATATCCGCAAAATCCTCAATACCAACTATTTCGTAACCTCTCAGAGCAAATTCTTCCGCTACCGCTTCGCTTTCGGCCTGATTTACCTTGCACCCAAGAGCAAAACTTGCTACTTTCATCTGTTTACCTCATATATCGCAGAGCCTTTTTATCTCTTTGATTACCGCGTCAGAATCGTTGTTTCCGATAACAAAGGCCGCTTTTTTCTTCAATTTTTCGTCGGCGTTTCCCATAGCATAGCTGTATCTGGCTTGTAAAAGCATTGTTTCGTCATTGAAATCATCACCAAAGGCAGCTGTTTCATCAAAGCTTATTCCTAATTCTTTACGTATTTTTTCAAGCGCACAGCCTTTGCTAACGCCTTTTTTTACAAAATCCAGACAGTTTATTCCCGAAAGAGTAACGCTGCATTTATTCTCAAACATTATATCAAACGGCGAAAAATCACGTCTGATTTTAACCTTTGGGTCAGTAATTGAAACCTTTAAAAAGTCATCATCTATTGCCTGAACAGTTTCTGCCGTATCGCATAAAAAGCCAAAACGGGTTATCATAGCTTTGCAAAGCACAGGATTATTGGTATATGATTTATTGACGCCGCTTATAAAAAAATCAAAACCGTTTTTTTGTGCCTCGCGGCAAATATGCTCAACGGTTTCACGCTCCATTTTTTCGGTAAAGCTTTTGTCTTTAAACCGCACATTTGCTCCGTTTTCGCAGATTATGATTATTTTTTCTTTTACAGGCAAAAATATCCGCTCAACGCTTAAGGGTTGTCTTGCACTTGAGGCCGCAAAATAAACCCCGTTTTTTTCGAGCTTTTCTATAACGGCGAAAATGTCTTTATCAAAAGTTTTGTCGCTTCTTAAAAATGTTCCGTCAAGATCAGTGGCAATAAGTTTTATCATACGTCAGTTTATCCTGAGAATAAGTGGCAGAATAAGCATTGCAACATTTACGTCTTTTCCCGATGACCAGACCACATACGGCCTTAAAGCGCACCATTTTGCAGGCTTTGTGTTCTGACTTTCGACAATTTCTCTTATTTCATCAATTTTTACCAGTATTTCCTCTTTTTCGGCCGAATTCAAACCGCCCATGTCTATTACGGCTTTTCTCGTATCGGCAAACGAAAGATTGTCAAGCTTTCCCTCAACGCCCTCTTTGATAAAATACTGCTTTACCGCTTCGTTACTGTAGTCGTTTGCTCTGAACATTTCAAGCCGTTCGATTACTTTTCTGACGTTGCTTTTATAGTTTTCCGTTTTTTTCTTTTCACTGTCAAAGACGGTTATTACCTCAAGCCCGTCCGCAAGACCGTCGATTATCTCACTGTATCTGAGAATAAGCATATTAAAAAGACCCTCAAGACGATTTTGGTCATTAGGATACTGGCTAAAAATCTGTCTGCTTTGCTTAATATCGTCGTCAAGCATCATCTTTGTTACATCATCCATATTTTATCACCAGCTTATAAGATTTATTCTTAATTGTAACACATATATCCGCATAAAACAAATTATTTTGAATTGTACGGTAAATTTTTATGGCTGTTTTTCAGATGTTTCAATAACCAGAGCGTTTACAATCGCCGCCGCTACTGTGCTTCCGCCCTTTCTGCCTTCAGATATAATAAATGGTATGTCAAGTTCTCTTATAAGTTCTTTGCTTTGTGCCGCATTTACAAAGCCAACAGGAACTCCTATTATAAAAACCGGTTTTGCGTTTCCTTTTTTAATAAGCGAATAAAGCTCTATAAGCGCAGTCGGCGCGTTTCCTATCACAAATATATATTCTCCCCCGTTTTCGCAGGCCTTGCGCATACTGGCCTGGGCGCGTGTTATGCTGTTTTCGCGGGCGTATTTATAGATATCATCGTCATTCATAAAGCACATCACTTTTGTTCCGAATTTTTCGAGCCGTTTTTTATTTATTCCGGCCTTAATCATATTCGTGTCTGTCACTATGTCAGTACCGCTTTTTATGGCATATACCGCTTTTTCAACAGCATGTTCTGAAAATATAAGGCTCTTTTCAAATGAAAAATCAGCCGTTGCATGTATCACTCTTTTTACTATAGGTTTTATTTTTTCATCAAGCTTCGTTGTAAGCTCGCTTTCTATTATTTCAAAGCTTCTTTTTTCTATTTCTTGCGGCGCTATTTTTTCAAACTCAGGTTTCAATATTCTATACCCTTTCTGGCTGAAACGCCTTTGTCGTAAGGATGTCTTATGCATTTCATTTCTGTTATATAATCTGCCCTGCTCAGCAAATATTCCTGTGGTTCACGCCCTGTAAAGACGATTTCAAGGCCGTTTTCACTCATTTCTATTATCCGCAAAACTTTTTCTTTTTCAATAAATCCGTACTTAAGGGCATATGTTGCCTCGTCAAGAACAAGCATTGTGTTTTTACAATTTCCAATGCTTTCCGTACATTCGTCTAAAAGTTTGCTGTAAGCCGTCTTCGCTTTTATTTTTGTGTCATCATTCATGTTCCGAAAAAAGCCGAAATTTTCACTGCAATAAAGCACTTTTACGTTAGGTATTTTTTTCAGTATTTTTGCCTCTCCGCTTTGTCCGTCCTTCATAAAATACACGAATATCACATTCATTCCGCTTCCGGCCGCCCGTACGGCAAGCCCTGTTGCACAGGTTGTCTTTCCTTTTCCGCCGCCACAGTATATATGCACTAAGCCTTTCATATTTTTCTCTCCAATATTTTGTAAATCATATCCATATCTATGCTCTTTCTTACATTTTCCGCAAGAATGTCATACTGCTCACTTCTGAATTGAGCATAGTCTGTTTTTGCTCCCTTTTCAATACCTTTTATCCCGCAAAGCATTTCTTCAACCGCATCAAGAATATCCTGGCTGTCAAAAAGCCCGTGAATATAGGTTCCCAAAACATTCTCCTTTACGCAGCCGTCGCCGTCTTTACATCCGGTATTTGTAATGCTGAAATTTTTATAATTTTTATCTGTAACGGTTTTGCCCATATGTATCTCATATCCATGAAATTTTTTACCGGAAAGGGGGCTGAAAATTCCATTCAGTTCACATACCTGTCCGCTTGTCTGCCTTTGGTCTTTTTCATTTTCAAATACCGTTTCCACAGGCAAAAGGCCAATACCCTCTATATCCCCTCCGCCCTCGGTACCGTTAGGATCGCTTATCCGGTTTCCAAGCATCTGGAATCCGCCGCATATTCCTATTATCCCCACTCCGTTTGAAGCTGCTTTTTTAATCTCGCATTCAATTCCGCTTTGACGAAGCCATTTCAAATCCGATATTGTATTTTTGCTCCCCGGAAGAATTATCATATCGGCTTTTGAAAGCTCTCCTGCTTTTTTCACATATCTTACCGAAACATTTTCAATGCTTTCAAGCGGCGAAAAATCAGTAAAATTTGATAACTTCGGAAACCTGATTACCGCTATGTCAATTGCTTTAACATCCTGTCTGTTTTCAAGCCGAAAACTCAAACTGTCTTCGTCGTCGATTTCAACATTCATGTAGTTTATAACTCCGGCAACAGGTATTTTGCATATTTTTTCGATTTCCTTTAGCCCTGGTTCAAGTATTTGTCTGTCGCCTCTGAATTTATTTATTAAAAGGCCTTTTATAAGCTTTCTTTCGTTTTCCTCTAAAAGCGCAACGGTTCCGTAAAGCTGTGCAAATACTCCTCCACGGTCAATGTCGCCTGCCAAAAGCACCGGAATATCAAGCATTTTAGCAAGACCCATATTAACAAAATCATCTTTTTTTAAATTAATTTCAGCCGGACTGCCCGCTCCTTCAACAACCACTATGTCGGCTTCCTTTTCAAGTTCGCCAAATGCGTCAATAACCACCGGTATAAGTTTACTTTTGTAAGCATAGTATTCGGCGGCTCTCATATTCTTATATACCTGCCCTCTAACTATAACCTGTGACCCGACATCTGTTGTTGGCTTCAAAAGAACAGGATTCATATTGACACAAGGCTTTGTCATACAGGCTTCTGCCTGTACAGCCTGTGCTCTGCCTATTTCGCCTCCTGCCGGAGTAATGAAAGAATTTAACGCCATGTTCTGCGACTTAAAAGGTCTGACCTTGTAGCCGTCCTGCGTAAAAATGCGGCAAAGAGCGGCACATAAAAAGCTTTTCCCCACATTTGACATAGTTCCCTGTATCATTATTTTTTCAGCCAACCATCAACCCTTCTTTCGTTTACGCCACACTTCAACAAGCTTTGTGTTTTCATCATGCCGTCTTACGGCTATGCGGTAAAACCCGGCTGACAGCCCTTCATAATTACGGCAGTCCCTCACCAATATTCCGAGCTTAAGCATATCTTTTGAAAAGTTTTCGTCTTCTTTAAAAAAAATGTAATTTGCGCTGCTTCCGTACACTTTTACGCCCAAATTCTTAAGCTCGCGCAACAGATATATTTTTTCTTCTTTTATGTATTTTATTGTTTTGTTTTCAAAATTTTTGTCATCAAAACAGTGTTCTCCTGCTGTTTGCGCTAAAGACGATACGTTCCAAGCCTGAAGACATAATGAAATTCTTGAAAGCATGGCGCTGTTTTTGCACAATCCGTATCCAATTCTCAGCCCCGGAACAGCATAAAATTTTGTAAGCGCTTTTATAATAATAGTGTTGTCATATTCATTTAAAAGCCTCTTTGCGCTTATATCATTTCCTCTGTCAATAAAATCCAAAAAACATTCGTCTACAGCTAATAACGTTTTGTTTTCTCTGCATTTTTCATATAAGCTTTTTATAAACTGATAATCATAGCTGTTTCCAACAGGATTGTTTGGGTTGGTAAAGAACACTATATCCGTTCCATAACCTATTTTTTCAATAAAATCATATCCGGCTGCAAAATCATTATTTTCATCCAAATAGTAATATTCAATGTCGCATCCGCAGGCAGTCAAAGCTTCTGCATACTCTCCGAACGACGGAGCCGTAAGCAGCGCTTTCTTCGGCTTATATGAAAAACAAATTGCAAAAATCAACTCTGCCGCACCGTTTGTGCATATTATATTTTCCGCGGAAAACTTCTCATGCACAGATAAAGCTTTTCTTAATCCCCGGCACTTTGTATCCGGATAACGCTCGCAGCTGTCAACGGATTCAAGTATTGACTTTCGCACATATTCCGACATACCAAGCGGATTAATATTAGCTGAAAAATCAATGCAGTTTTTATTTGAAAAAACATCTCCGCCATGTTTGTGTCTTACTTCATCCATATTAAAAACCTCACTGTAAAAAATAAAATAAACGCAAGCATTGAGCTTAAATACATCATTCTGTTTGCGCGTTTTATGTCTTCATGCTCTATATCACGAAGATCATCGCCGATATACGGCTTTTTAACAGCTTTTCCAAAATAACAAGCATCCCCGGCAAGCTTTAATTCAAGCGCACCAGCGCACACGGCTTCTGTCTGTGCCGAGTTTGGGCTGGCATGATTCAGTCTGTCACGTTTAAATATGTATATTGCGTTTTTTGTATCATATTTCAATATAAACGAGGCAATTATCATAAGCACCGCTGATATTCTTGAAGGCAGAAAGTTTACGAAATCATCTGTTTTTGCCGAAGCGCGACCGAAATACAAATATTTTTCGTTTTTATACCCAACCATCGAATCCAAAGTATTTACGGCCTTGTATACCATAGCCAATACCGGCCCGCCGATAGCCATATAAAAAAGCGGCGCAATCACACCGTCAGATAAGTTTTCGGCAACCGTTTCAACTGCCGCTTTTGTAACGCCTTCATCATTCAAATTCTGTGTATCGCGGCCAACAATCATTGAAACTGCTTTTCTCGCGCTTTCCAATGTTCCGTTTTCCAGTTCGTTATAAACAGCCATACTTTCTTTTTGGAGCTCTTTTGCCGCAATCGCCTGCCAGCTTATTATGCTCATAACCGCAATTTTGCAGATTCTGCCTAACAAGGTTGATATGTGTATCACTAAATATGTAAAGGCAAAAGTGACGGAGCATACTATTATTACTAAAATAATTCCTCTGCTTTTTTCTTCTTTTTCAGTTTTAATTTTTTTGCGCAAAACAGCTTCCGTTTTTGTTATCAATACCCCGATAATCTTTACCGGATGCGGCAGAAAATGCGGGTCTCCAAATAAATAATCAATTAAAAATCCAATTAAAGCAGAAATAATAATATCCATTTTTATAGCCTTTCAATGTTATGCAAGCTGCTTTTGGCCATATCAAACTCAGCCGATAAGCCTTCACCGTTTTTAATCTGCCAGTCATAAAAATTACCGTCTGCAAATTTCTCAAACACTGCCATTATTACACCTCCATGAGTAACAATGGCTATATTTTCAAACTTGTTTTTATCCGAATTTTTCACTATCCGCAAAAAACCGTCAATACAGCGTTTTTTGAAAACATTCAAATTTTCGCCCATAGGAAAATCACTTTTTCCGCCGCTGTCAAGCCACTTTATATATTCTTCATTGTGCCTGAGTTCACTAAAATTTTTATATTCAAACATACCGAAATCGCATTCTTTTATCTGTTCACAAATTTTATGTGCTGCTTTCGGAAACAAAATTTCAGCGCTTTGCAAACATCTTTTCATCGGGCTCGAATAAACGACATCAACATGAAAATCATTGATTTCTTTCAAATTTCTTATGCCGTCAGGCGAAAGTTCTTCGTCGGTCTTGCCTACATATCTTTTTTCTTCATTTCCTTTAGTCATTCCATGCCTGAAAAATAATATTTTCAAACAAATCACCCTTTTATTTTTATACCGATTCCGCACATAACCGAATAAACTTCATCAGCATAGTCAGCAAGCACGGAAAACGTCCTTCCTTCATATTCACGCAAAGCTCTAAGACGCTCATCAACAGGAACTATCCCGCAGCCGCGCTGAATAACCACTATGATATTTTTTTTGTTGTCCGCATAAAATTTTTTAATTTCCTTTTCAATCATAAGCCCGTTGTCAAACCATTTTTCAACAATATCATTCATTGTATATATAATCTTCGCGGTATTGTTGTATTCATGATTTTCGTCTGCATAGATTCCAAATTTTTCTGATATAAAATCAAGTTCATGCTGAAATTTTCCGCTTATTATCAATATCATTTTAATCCTCTTTTTATAAAATCTTTTCTAATAAGACAGCCGCAAACAAAACCGAAAGCTCACACACCTGCAAAAAATATCCGGCAAGATCTCCTGTTGTTCCGCCAAAATACTTGTAAGCCATGTGCCTGTAGTATGCCAAAACACCCAAGGCCGCTGCCGAACATATAAAGCCGGTCATTCTTAAATAAACCGTAAGTGCACAAGTAAATATTATAAACCATACAGCAGAACAGACAGCTGTAAATTTTACGTCTGCGCCGTCTTTAAAGGTAAAGAGCAGGCCGTTATTTTTAGCTGATTTAAACCTAACCGCGGCAAACGAGCTAAGAGCTCTTGAAAGCACAAATGTCATGCATCCGGCATAAACCGCCGTTTCATTCGCCTCATACCACAAAGCAAAATCAAAAATCATATAACAGGTAAGACTTATTGCCGCAAAAGCTCCAATGTGAGGATCATCGAGAATTTCAAGCTTTTTTTCTCTGTTTTGCCATGAATGAAGTCCGTCACAGGTATCTGTAAAACCGTCCAGGTGAATTCCTCCGGTTAAAATTACAGGCAAAAGCGTGAGCACGGCTGCTCTTAAAATTTCCGAAAAATTCAAATATGCGCATACCCTTGCAGCTGCAAGCTCGCATATGCCTATAAATAATCCCACGGCAGGAAAGAAACAAAGCACATACTTCATATTTGCTTTTTCCCATTTTGCTTTTGGCACAGGCACTCTTGAAAACATTGAAAATGCGATGAATAACGAATTCATTTATATCCTTCCTTATATTTAATCGGATTTGAAAACAGCATGTACGTTACGTTGTCGGCATTTTTTGCAAGCATATAGTTTATATTTCCAAGAGTCTCCATGTATTTTACGGTATCTGCGTCATAATCGGATTCATCGAAAAAAATATCATTTGTTACAATAATAACATTTTTAACGTTTTCGATTATTTTTTTAATTCCCAAAAGTATTTTTTCATCCGCTTTTTTTTCATGAAGTTCAAACATTTCATTTGCCGCCAAGTTTGAAATACATTCGATAAGTACAGTACTGTTTTTTTCAAACTCAAGCTTATTGATGTCTGTATATTTTTCTATAGTTTTAAACCCTGCATCTTTCCGCATTTTTCTGTGATTGTCAATCTTTTTTAGTGTTTCCGGGCCATAGGGCTCCATCGTAGCCACGTAATACATCGGTTCATTGCTTTGGTGCAGTTTTACACACAATTTTTCTGCATATGCGCTTTTTCCGCTTCCGCTTCCGCCGATCACAAGCTCAGTCATGTTACATTCCTCTTTTGTAGTCGATATAAGGCTTGATTTTAACGCTCTCAAACGTGCACATTTTATTATATACTTCAGCCGCCATCCTAAAAAGCGGTATTGCGGCAACGGCTCCCGTTCCCTCGCCAAGACACATCTCGCAGTCGATGTAACTGTCAAGCTGAAGCTTCTCCAAAACGATTCTTCCCGAAAGTTCGTTTGAAACATGTGACGCTAAAATATAGTTTTTACACTCTTTGCATAATTTTATTGCAAACAATGCGGATATGGATGAAATAAATCCGTCGATTATAACCGGAATGCCATAAACAGCACCTCCGATAAACAAACCGCACATCGCTGCAATTTCAATTCCGCCGCCGTCCGCTAAAAGTTCGATATAGTTTCCGGTAAAATTTTTCGCTATTCTTTCAGCCGACTTTTTAACAATTTCAATCTTTTTTAAATATCCGGCATCATCAATTCCGGCGCCTCGTCCTGTAGAGCTTTCAGCGCTCAGTCCAAGCAAAACCGAACATAAAACACTGCTCGGCGTCGTGTTTCCAATGCCCATTTCTCCCGAAGCAATAATTTTATATCCTTTGCCGGCAAGATTTTCAACTATATCTATTCCCACTTGAATTGCTTTTTGACATTCTTCGGCTGTCATAGCCGGTTCAACTGAAATATTGCCTGTTCCGCGTCTAATTTTTTTATCAGTAACTACAAACGGCATAAGTTTCTTATTTTCGTATCGTTTACAATTAATTCCTACGTCAACCGGAAAAACATCAACACCGGCAAAGCGGCTCATAACCGTTGCGGTAGTTTTGCTGTTTTGAAAATTGTCAGTTACAATTTTGGTTACGGAACTGTCCGTCTGTGTTACACCTTCATTCACAATTCCATGATCAGCGCACATTATTACAAGAGCGGCTTTATCGATGTCAATTTCGCCGTAGGAATGAAATATTCCGGCCATTTTACTTATAGCTTTTTCAAGCTTTCCAAGGCCATACAGCGGCTTTGCAATGCTGTTCCATTTCTGTTGAGCAAATTTTTGTGCTTCAAAATCAAATTCCCTCGCTTCAAATAACATTTCTTCTCCTTTTATATTCAAGACACTTTTTCAAAAAACAATATGTCGCTTCGATATTTGAGTAAAAATACAGATGCGGAAATCCTGCATAAATGTTCTCGTTTAAGTGCCCGCAATACCAGCTTTTTTCAGATACCGGCTTAACCGCCAAAAAACCGTGTCCGTTGTCACTGCTGTCAAAATAATGAAATTCGTGTCCATTAATGACGGTACCTTTTCTGCCAAAAATCGAATCCTTTTCTGATGTCATTGTTATGTATCCAAATCGGTTCAGCTTGTCTGTTTTCCAAGTATCAATGTCAAAAAGTCCGGTCATTTTGTATTTTTCTCCGTTATACATGCTTTTACATAAATACATGTATCCGCCGCACTCCGCAATAATAGGAATTTGGTTTTCCGCAGCAGATATAATGCTTTCAATAGAATTTTGGTTTTTGCTTAAAATTTGTCCAAAAAGCTCCGGATAACCGCCGCCAATTAAAATCCCATCCGAATCGTCAGGGATTTTTTCATCCGAAAGCGGTGAGAAGAATTTAATTTCCGCTCCCATTTTGTTTAGAAGTTCAAGGTTATCTTCATAGTAAAAATTAAATGCATTATCCCCTGCACATGCTATTTTTACCGATTCCTCAAGACAAGGTATATAAATGTCTTCATATGTAATCCGCGAATCATTATAAGCAATTTTTTTCAGTTCTTCAATATCGATATATTTCATGGCCGCCGCAAACAGCGTTTCAGCCTTTAAGCTAAAGTTTTCAATGCTTTCAGGAGTTTTAAGCCCAAGATAGCGGCTGTCTATTCCAAGATTTTCAAGCTGCGGCAAATAGCCCAACACTTTGATTTTCGTTTCGGCTTCAATACATTTTTTCAGCATAGAATATGTCTGACCGTTCACCCTGTTTATGATTACGCCTTTTATTCTGCTGTCAGATTTGAAATTTTTCATACCGTAGATTTCAGCCGCAAGAGTAATTGCACTGTTTTTGCCATCCACAATCAATACGGTATCGGTTTCAAGCGTCACCGCTGTTTCATAAGCGCTTCCCGTTGTTGTTGTGCCTGCAAGTCCGTCGTAGTAACCCATTGCGCCCTCGATAACGGAAAAATCACAGTTCTTTGAATTGTCTGAAAATATTTTTCGCACCATGTTTTTGTCAGACATGAACAAATCAAGATTTCGGCAGGGAGTTCCTGTAACCTTGCTGTGAAACATCGGATCTATATAATCAGGCCCGCATTTAAAAGCGACTGTATTAAGTCCGCTTTTCTTCATTGCCCCAACTACGGCCAATGTTACCATTGTCTTTCCGCATCCGCTTTTGGGTGCCGAAAACATTATCCTGTAACGACTCATTTCTCTTCACCGCCAAACGAAATAATGTATATCGGGTTCTCTGCTTTCAGCATCGTGTGGCTTCCAATCTTTTCTCCTCTTGAAATGCTTGCCTGAATTATCTCTACATTTTTATATCCTAAAATTTCAGTAATATTATTTGTCTGTTCAAGTGTTTCAAGGGTAACCGCGCTTACAACATATCTGATATTATTATTTAAACTGCGTGTGTATTCGATAATTTCCTTTAATTTTCCCATTGAACCGCCTATAAAGCAATGCGTAGGTACGGTTTTTATATCTTTTAATACCTCAGGCGCCATTCCAAATACAATATCCAGATTTTCAATTTTAAAGTTGTTTTTGTTTTTATTCAAAAGCTCTGCGGCCTGTATATCCTTTTCAACCGAATAAACCCGGCCTTTTTGCGCCGCCAATGCACATTCAATGCTTACCGAGCCTGTACCGGCTCCAATATCGTATACAACTGAATTTTCGTCAAGCTTCAATTTTGATATTATTATTGCACGAACTTCACTTTTTGTCATAGGCACTTTTGAGCGGATAAAATTTGTATCGTCCATGCCTATAGCGATTTTCATTGCTTTTTTAACATGGTTTTCAATGTAAACAAGGCTTAAATGTGAAAATTTTTCATTCACAAATTTTATCGGTTCTCCTTCAGATATCTTTTCATCCGGATACGAAAGATTTTCTCCTATATAAACCGTCACTTTTTCTAAACTGTTTTTAATCAGTTTCCCGCAAATCTCATTTATGCTGTTTCCGTCGCCAACAATTATCAGACATTTTTCATTATGCTTTACCGCTTCTATGTAGTCGCACTTGGCGCCATGTAAACTTAAAAACACTGTGTTTTCATAGCTTTTCCCCAATTTTGCCATAAAATAAACATATGAGGAAATTCCCGGCGACACGGAATACCTGATTTTCTTTTCCTCCAGAAGTTTGATAAGCCCTGCCGCTCCGCTGTAAAAACCGATATCTCCTGAATATAACACCGAAAAACAGTCGTTTTGGCTGTTTTCGATTTTTTCAGCTATTTCGTTTGCGTTAAAGCTTTCTATGCACTGTTTTCCCTGACGTTTGAACGGCTCAACTATTCTTTTTGAGCCAAAAATAACGCTGCTTTCGTCAATCATATTTTTACTTTTTTCGGTAAGCAATGAAAAATTCCCACAGCCAGCTCCAATAATATTTACATGTTTATCGTATGCGTATTTTTCATTGATTAATGCTTTAACCTGTTCAAGGCTCAAGCCTTCGTTTTCCGTGTTTTTTATTATTACAGCAGTAATTCCAAGTTTTCCTGCGGCTGTTATTTTTTCGGCAAACCCGCCTTCTTTGCCGCTTTCCTTGGTTAGAATGTATTTTGCCTTTGTTTCCCTAAGCATACACTCGTTAAGTGCAGCACTGAATGGGCCGTGCATACATATAATCTTTTTTTCATCAATGCCGGAGGCTATACATTTTTCTATCGACTCGGTATTTGGGAGTATTCTTACATAAGCTCTATTTCTAAATTCAGTAATCACACTTAATTTTTCTATATTATGACTTCCCGTTGTAATAAAAATATTTCCTCTGTTACTTGCAAAAAATTCAGCTGCCAAACTCATATCGTCTACCCAAACAGCTTTAACATCTTCAAAAACACTCTCTTTGCAGTCTGTTTTTCTTGCAAGTCGAACATATTCAGTATTTCTGTTTTGACATGCAGTTCTTATATTTTCGCTCACTTCTTTGGCGAAAGGATGTGTGCAGTCGATAACGCAGGTAAAGCTTTCTGCGCTGATAAGGTCTTCGATTTGTTTTTCGTTAAGGCTTCCTTCTCTTACTGATATGTATTCGTTTTGAGCAATTAATTTTCGTCCGTATTCCGAAACAACACAAACGAGCGTCATGATTTTCTTCTCATTCAAAAATTCAGAAAGTTCACGTCCCTCGCTTGTTCCCCCAAAAACCAATATACGTTTCAACAAACAGCCTCCTTAAACTTTGTATCCGCGTGGCGTAACCATAAAATCACCTATAACACGCGTTTGCGAATTGCCTATAAATATAGTTGTAAACATATCAGCACTGAAATTTTCAAGTTCATCAAGCATCAAAATTTTCTTGTGCTCAGCTTCGCGCCCAATGTTTTTTACAGCCGCACAAATTGTTTTGCCATTTCTGTAATATTTAATTATTTTACACGCTTTTTTTAAATTGTCCGGCCTTCCTTTGCTTGAAGGATTGTAAATACATATTACAAAATCACCGGTACAGGCACTTTCCAGCCGTTTTTCTATGGTTTCCCATGGCGTAAGTCTGTCGCTTAAGCTTATAGAAGCATAATCATTAGTAAGCGGTGAACCAAGCAGCGCACCTCCGCTTATTGCTGCCGTTATACCGGGGATTATTTCTATGTCGCAGAAATCACCTGCAAGTTCTATTACAAGAGCGGCCATTGCATAAATTTCTGCATCTCCGCTTGAAATAATTGCCGTCGTTTTTCCGTCTTTTGCAGAGTCTATTGCCTGCCTGCATCTTTCCTTTTCTTTTGTCATTGCCGTAAATATATAGTTTTTATTTGGAAAATACTTTTTAATCAATTCCACATAAACCGTATATCCAACTATAACATCGCATGCTTCAAGCGTTCTTGCCGCTTTAATCGTCATCTGTTCGTAGCTTCCCGGCCCTATTCCAACTACGTAAAGCTTACTCAAAATCAACACTCCAGTTTTCACAGGCAGCCGCGAAAGTCATGCCGTCTGACGATATTTTTCTTACTATAAGCCTGCCGCCGCAAGCTGCTGCCGCTCTTTCGCATACATTATCCGTATTTGTAATGCTTTTTACAAATTTCGATGACGAAAAGATTCCCTCAACCGAATTTAATTCTTCCGCCGAATAAAATTTAAGCGGAATCTTTTTTTCTTTTGCAAAGTCAATTATTCCTTTTTCTTCTTTTTTTATATCTATTGTACAAACCGCCGAAACTGACTGTATAAAAATTTTGTTTTCTGCCAGACAGCCGTCAATAAAACCTGAAAGCCTGTCCTTATCGGTCCCTTTTTTACAGCCAACGCCTATGTGAACCTTCTTTGGTATCAGATGCAAAATATTTTTAAAATCTAAATTCTTTTGATATATCGATACACATATGCACGTATCGCCGTCGGTTTTTTCAGTTAATTGTGCAGGAAGCTTCCGGCTTTCTTTCAGATTGTCACATAAAAACGCCACATCGGTTTCTTCAAGCATTTTACTCGAAATCACTTTAATCATTTCTTTTTCGAGTATAAATAATCCATTCTTTTTTGCGAAAATATCAACCGCAAATTTGTTATTTATATCCGTCGCTGTCGTAATTACCGGAATCCCCTTTGTAATTTCAGACAAAACAACGGCAAACTCGTTTGCTCCGCCTATATGACCGCTTAAAATCGGTATAACATATTTGGCTTTTTCATCCATTACCAATACAGCGGGATCGTTAAACTTGTCCTTGATATGCGGCGCAATTGCTCTTACGGCGATTCCGCATGCACCGATAAAAAGCAGAATATCACATGTATTAAAAGCGTCTTTTGTCCATAAATCAAGTGAATCGGCTTTAATCAATCCAAATTCAATCGCATGTTTTCCAAATGAAAAAGCTTTTACGCTGTAGCCTTTATTTTTAAGCGAATCCAAAAGCATTTTATTAAGCCTGCTTCCTTTTTCACTAAAGCTTATAATCGAAATATTAGTCATTGGTTTTCGCATCCCTGAAATATGTTTTAAACGACGGGTCATAAAGGCAGCTTCTTGCAAAATTACAGTCCAAAACCCTGCCAATTACCACAAGTGCAGTGTTTTTTATACCTTCTTTTTCAGCCGTCGCCAACAGAGTGCCTACCGTGCATAAAAGTTTTTTTTCTTCCGGCCACGAAGCCTTGTAAACTATAGCGGCAGGCATATCTTCGCTTACTCCGCCTGCCTTTAGCTTTTCGCAAAGCGTATCCAAAATGCCCGCGCTTAAAAAAACAACCATTGTAGCCCCTGTTTTAGCAAGATTTGATATATCTTCTTTTTCCGGCATTTTGGTGCGTCCCTCTGTGCGTGTGATAATAACAGTTTGTGAAACCTCCGGCAGAGTATATTCAATTTCAAGAGCGGCTGCGGCTGCGCAAAACGAGCTTACTCCCGGACAAACCTTATAGTCTATGCCTTCTTTTTTCAACAATTCCATCTGCTCTTTTATTGCTCCATATAAGCAAGGATCTCCGGTGTGAAGCCGTACTGTGTTTTTGCCATTAATTTCCGTCTTTTTTATTGCGTCAATAACTTCTTCAAGAGTCATATAGGCGCTGTTTAAGATAATGCAGTCTTTTCTTGCATTTTTTAAAAGAATTGGATTTACAAGAGAACCTGCATATATTATCTGATCCGCATTTTCAATAAGGCGTAACCCGCGAAGTGTTATAAGATCCTCAGCCCCCGGCCCTGCACCTACAAAATCAACCATTCATTTTACACATCCTTAGCTATCACTGTGGTAAAATATCCCGTATTTTCGTCTGTTTTTGTAATGTCAAATATTTTCTGGCTTTCCCATCCGCAGTCAGAAACGGCATAAAATACATTGTTGCTGCAATTAGCAAGCAGTTTTTTCAGCGAATGGGTATCTCCTGATTTCATCAGCACCTTGCTTGCGGATAAAGAACACAGCATTTCGCCATTCTTTGCTGACGCAGGTATTATTAATACCGGTTTGTCTTTTTCGGTAAGTGAAATGCCAAGAACCGCACTTACCGCACAAAAGCTCGGAACACCTGAAATCATTGCAGTTTTATAGCCGTCGTTTTTTACCAAATCGTTTATATATCCGAATGTCGAATAAATTGAAATGTCGCCTATGCTTATAAATGCCACATCATTTCCGGCTTTAAGCTTATTTTCAATAATTTCAGCGTTTTTCCTGTGTTTTTCTCTAATAAAATTTTCATCTTTAATCATGGGAAAATCCAGTTCAATTAGAGTTTTCTCATCAATATTTACAACATGACTTATTATTTCAAGCGCGGCATTTCTTTTTCCGCCGCTTTTTGGCACAGCTATTATTTGAGTATCTTTTAAAATCCGCACGGCCTTAATTGTTATAAGCTCCCAATCTCCGGGGCCTACGCTTACGCCGTATAAAACGCCCTTTATTTCTTCCATTTTGATAATATCTCCTCTGCGCCGCTGCTTTTTGCCAAAAGTCCACGTTTGTTGCTGAAAAAAACCACTCCGATACAGCTGTCTTTTGCCACATGTCTTTTCAAATGCTCCTGCGCCTGTTTAACCGCATGATTCATAACTTTATCAAGCACTCCGGCGTTTTCAATTATGTCCAGGGCTTCGTCGCATACCGCGCAGGAAAAGATTTCCTCTATGCATTTCCGGCCTGCTCCAAAAAGCGCCGCGTATGAAGCAAGAATTTCCATCCGGCAATCGCCAAAAGACGAATGCGTATTCATAATACCGCCTGAAAGCTTTATAAATTTTCCAATATGTCCTACAAGCAGTATATCTTTAAATCCTTCCTGAGATGCCTTTTCTATAGCATCTCCAATGAAGTTTGAGCATTTTACATAAGGTATTTTTTCAATATTCATGCTCTTGATATAATTTTCTCCATAGTTTCCGGGAGTAAGAATTATACCGCTGGCTCCGGTTTCTTTTATTACGTTGATTTCAAGCTTTACTGTATCGCACAGCGCCTTAAGGCTTTGGGGTTCCACTATTCCGCTTGTGCCGATTATTGATATTCCGCCTACTATTCCGATGTTCGGATTAAATGTCTTTTCGGCTGCTTTTTCACCTTCAGGAACGTATATCGTAATTTTTATGCCGCCGCTGTATGTCATGCTCTTACATGCTTTTTCAACTTCATTTTGTATCATTTTGCGTGGCACAGAATTTATGGCCGCACTGCCAACCGGTTGGTCAAGACCTTTTTTAGTAACAATACCGATACCTTTTCCGCCTTCTATCAAAATTCCGTCCGATATTTTTTCCGCTTTTGAGTAAATCAAAAGTCCGTCGGTTGCATCGTAATCGTCGCCGCCGTCTTTTTTAACTGCGCAGGAAGCAAAATGTTTGTTAAAATCTATATCAAAAATTTCAGTTTGTACTTCTATTCCTTTCGGAGTGCATAATGAAGCGGAAGATATGCTTTTGCCGCTTAAAAGCATATATACGGACGCCTGCGCAGCAAGTGCGGCACACGTTCCCGTGGTATATCCAAATCTTAGTTTTTCGTTTCCAACGTATTGATAGTATTCAAACGGCATTGTTTTTTACCTCTTATATTCCGTCATTTTTCATGTGTTCGATATACATATCCGTTACTTTGCCGTATTCGCCAAGACCTTTTATAAGCGTCCGCGTCTTTATGCCGGCTTTTTCAAAGCTTGTCAGCCAGCTTTCGCCGCTTCCTGCCATATCGTTTTGTGCATGATCTCCTGCAACAAGCATAAGAGGTGTAAGCAAAGCCTTTTTATAACCTTCCTTTTTTACTCTTTCGATTACGTCCTCAACTGTCGGATATGCCTCTACCGTGCCGACGAAAAATCCATCGTGGCCGTTTTGGCTGAAAATATACTCAAGTGCAGGATATACAAGATTCATTATATGACTGCTTCCGTGGCCCATAAGCACAACCGCTTCGTCACAGGTATGCCCTATGCTCCCTGCAAGTATATCCGAAAGCTTTATACAGTCTTCAGTAGAGGCAATAAGAGGCCTGCCAATATGAAGCCGCTTAAATTTATTCTTAAATATTTTACAGTCATTACATATACTTTCGTATTCTATTCCGGCAATTATAGTTGTCGGCTGCACAACGCAATCGGCATACCCTTGATGAACGGCATAAGCAAGCGCCTCTTTTACGCTGAAAATTTTAATTCCGTTTTCGGCAAGCTTTTTTATTATTATTCCGCTTGTAAACGCACGGATAACGTCGAAATCAGTAAAAGACGCTTTAATCTTTCTTTCCAAACTGCCGATATTTTTTTCAAGCGTATCTAAATAGCTTGTGCCAAAACTTACCGTTATTATAATTTTTTTATCCATTGCTTTCCGCCCTTTAATTTAATGCCAAATAAAAACAGCCATTTCTTTTCGAAACGGCGCCAAAAATAAACATATGCAGCCTTCTGCGCTGGCCCGACGCATTACGGCTTTTTCAAAAAGGCAGGTCTTCTGGCTTTGGCTAATGTGTCTGCGCCTTCCCGTTAAAAAAACAGTGGCATAAAATGCAGGCATTAAAACCATTACAGCGGCGGCACCGCGAGGGCATTTCACCCTTCTTCCCTATTATCCTAAAAAAAATCCGGCACCTTTATGAAATATATTGTATTCATTTTAACTTCTATACCGCGCCCTGTCAACATAAACGCATACTAAAAAGACAGACCAAAACGGTCTGTCTTTGAAAAACGTTTATAATGAGCAGATCTGTAAGCCGGGTTCTGTATTAGACAGCCATCTATCTTGGTACGCCGTCGCCGGCGTCATCATGCGGTCACTTATATAAGCGGGACGAGCAATCCCTTTACGCTTATCCGACCTTGCTTCAGGTGGGGTTTACATAGCCCCGTATGTTGCCATACAGGCGGTGAGCTCTTACCTCACCTTTCCATCCTTACCGTTAAAAACGGCGGTTTATTTCTGTTGCACTTTCCTTGAAGTCGCCTCCACCGGCCGTTAGCCGGCACCCTGCTCTGTGAAGCCCGGACTTTCCTCCCCACGAAAGGGCGGCTGTCTGGTCTACTCATATTTAAAACTATAGCATAAGCAAAAGTTTATGTCAAATATCAAATATACTGCCGCCTACAAATTCTTTAATAAGCGAATTGTTTGGTATTGTTTCCGGGCTTGCACACAAGAAATAGTTGAGAAATTTACTTAATCTGTGGGCAATTATATATTGTGGCATAGTTTTGTCTATCTGCAAAAGCTGCGGCTCCACAAACATTTTCAGTGCGCTTAATTCATAAATTGTAGCAGAATTAAAAATTATATCGGCGTTTTCCTGATACGGAAAAATATTCTTTTCTTCTCCGTGGCGTACATCCGGCCATGTTTCAATTGTGCTTGCCGCGTCTTTGCCGCGTGTTCTGAAATCTCTGGCTATTCTTCTTATAAGGCGGCTGTCGGCTGTCGAAATATGGTTGTGGCTGTCAAGATTAAGCTGTGTCATAGCGCTAATGAATATTCTGTATTTATTTTCATTTGGCACCATTTTTGTAAGCTCGTCGTTTAATCCATGTATTCCTTCGCATACTATCACATCGCCGTTTTCAAGCCTCATCTGCGTACCGGAGGCACGTCTTTTGCCTACAACAAAATCGAAGGACGGTATCGTAACTTCGCGTCCCGCTATAAGGCCGCATATATCACTGTTGAATTTTTCAAGATCAAGCGCGTTCAGGTTCTCATAATCCGGCCGACCTTCGAAATCAAGCGGAGTTTTATCCCTGTCGAGAAAGTAATTGTCCATGCTTATTGCATGAGGAATTATCCCGTTTACGCGAAGCTGTATGCAAAGCCTTTGTGCAAACGACGTCTTTCCCGACGAGGAAGGCCCTGCAATAAGTATCAGTCTTACTTTATCTTTCCTTTTGGCAATTTCATCTGCAATCTGTGCGATCTTTTTTTCGTGCAGCGCCTCGTTTATTCTTACAAGCTCGGCAAAATGTCCCTGGGCTATGGTGTCGTTAAGATCGGCCGCGTTTTTTACCCCCATCAGCTGACACCAGCGAAGCTGCTCCATAAAAACAGCCGAAATTTTTTCAAAGCCTTTTACTTCATTAAAACTTCCAAGATTTTTGCGTGACGGCAGCAGAAGCAGAAAACCGCTTTCATGCCTTTGAAAGCCGTATTGTGTAATATATCCGGTAGACGGTACCATGTAGCCATAAAAATAGTCGTAAAATCCGTCAAGGCAATATGCGTTTACAATTGATGTCTTTCTGTATTTCAAAAGGCGTGCCTTGTCATTCATTCCGAATTTTTTGGAAAGCTCAATGGCTTTATCCGTAGACATTTCCGTCTTTTTTATAGGCAGATTTCTATCGGAATATTCATGCATTTTAGCTGAAATTCCGGCTAAAATTTCATCTGTAATGTTTAAATCTTTTTTGTGTATCTCACAATACAGGTTGCTGTTTAAAGTATTTTCAATAACGATGTCTGTATCTATGCCAAATATATCCTTAACGCTTTTTACAAGTAAAAGAGAAGCGCCTCTTGCATAAACAACAGAGCCCTCGTAGCTTGTTATGTCAATAAACTTTATTTCCATACCGTCAACAACTTCCGATGCCAGTTCATAAAGCTTGTAGCCCGACTGTGCTATTGTAACGGTACTTTTATAATCTGATTTATATTTTTCCGATAGGCTTTCAAACGTCGTACCCGCGGCAATTTCCACTTCTTCGCGTCTTTTCGGCGTTTCTACTGTTACTTTTATTTTCTCCTGCATTTTTAAAACCAACTCCTTAAATATGCTTAAATACCTGTCCGTCGCAGCATGACTCAATTACTTCCAGATCGGTATTTTTTCTTAAATATCCGCTGATAACCTGCACAATTATATTTTCCGTACCATAATGAGTTGCGTCAATCAGATTTATTTCTTGTTCAACCGCTTTTTGTGCTTCGTGAAATTTAACATCGGCGGTTATGTATGTGTCACAGCCGTTTGCCGCCGCCGCTTCAAAAAATTCCATTCCGGTTCCCGTACAAAGCCCAACTTTGCTTACCGTTTTTTTTGTATCTCCCACAACAGTAATTGTATCAAGGTGCAGCTTTGCTTTAACAAGCTGCGCAAATTCGCCAAATGTTGTTTCTTCCTTAAGCTCGCCCTTTCTTCCAAGGCCGTTCGGCACACCGTTTTGCTCGTTTGATACAGTCAACGGTTCTATGTTTTCCAAGCCTAAAATTTCAGCAAGGGTGTCGTTTGTTCCGCCGAAGGCAGTGTCAAGATTTGTGTGCATCGCATAGTGGCTTATGCCGTTTTCTATTAAAAACATTATTCTTTTTCCAAGGGACGTATCGTCGTTGATTTTCTTTACTGTGCCAAAAATCAAAGGATGATGCGTTATTATCATTTCGGCTTTTTTTTCGGCAGCTTCTTTAGCCACCGCATCTGTTACGTCAAGAGCCACAAGCACCTTTTTTACCTCTTTATTTCTTCTGCCTATTATAAGCCCCGGATTGTCCCAGTTTTCAGCAAGGTACAAGGGCGCTTTTTTTTCAAGCAGCTCAATTATCTTTTCCGTTTCCATAAAGCACCTCCCTGTAGGCTTTAAGCAAAGCCTTTAATTTTTCAGTATCGGCATTATCAAAAGACACCGCCTTAAGGGCATTTTCATATTTATCCGCTCTGTTTTTAATGTAGCTTAAAAATACTGCCGGACGCTTTTCAAGCAAAAGCCTGCCGAAAAAATAATCTCTTTCGCTTTCGTATTTTTCATTGCCTTTTTCAGCGTTTATTACATTATAATATTTCCCGCCGTCATAAATCATTTTTTCATCCGTAATTTTAAATCCAAGCTCATGTATTTTTTTTCTTACAATATCGGCATCTCTTTGCGGCTGTAATACAAGCTGTTTTATATTTTCAAGCTTTTCACGTCCTTCGTCAAGTATACTGCATATCAAAATTCCGCCCATGCCTGAAATAACTACCGTTTGCGCTTCGCCGTCGTTTAAGCCGCTTAAGCCTCCGCAAAGCCTTAGCTCAATAAACCCGTCAAGACTGTTTTTTTTGATATTTTCTCCGGCCTTCAAAAGCGGCCCTTCGTTTATGTCACATGCGACGGCTTTTTTTATTTTTCCGCTTTTTAATAAAAAAATCGGCAAATACCCGTGATCTGTACCAATATCGGCTATTGTGTCATAAAGCACTTCATCAGCCACAGCTTTTAATCTTTCGGACAATACCATCTTATCATTCCTTATAGTTTAATGTAACGGTTCTGCTTTGCTCATCCCATTTTATGTTTTCGTCGCTTATTCCTAAAAATGCCGCCAAATCTCTTATGCTTATATACATTCTTCCGTCCTTAAGCTCCGGAGCCGAAACGCACGCAACATCTACGCCTTTAATTTTCATTGTCCTGCTTTCCGATGTAAAAAGAGCTATCCTGTCGCCAAACATGACCGTTGCACTTTTAGTCTGACTATCCCACGTAACAACGGCGGAACTGTTTACCTTTTCGGTTATTGCCCTTAAAGGAAGCATAACTCTTCCGTCAGAATTTACATATGCTCCGTCGCCTGTATTGACAGATATTTCGTTTGAAGCAAGTTCATCGGTGCTTATATTTTCAGTCTGGTTTTCCTGTGCCTTTTCAACTGTAATATAGTCCTTTATAAGCACTATGGTTTTAACATCAAAGCCTTTTGAATTTTCATCATACGTTTCGCCGAAAATATTGTCCGGATAATCGTTATCTTCCTGCGTAACTATCTCAAGAGGATATGTTCCAATGGATACGGCTCTCGACAGCGTAAAACGCACGTTTGTAAGTCTTATACGAGAAGCCTTCGTGCTTTCAGAAGATATTTTTATCTTTATTACGCTTCCGTCTGAGGATACATTTCCAACCTTCGCATTGCCTTCCTCAACAATGGCTTTAATTCCGTCTTCAAAATTCACGTTTTTGCAGTAAAGGTAAATGTATTTGTCCTCTTTGAATGCTCCGGCGCCGTTTTCCTGCAAAACTATGTCATCCGAAGCGATTTCTTTTCCGCCGCCCTCATACACCACATTTGCGGCAAATGCCGATGCAGGTGCAAGGCACATAAAAATCAATGTCAAAATTAAAATCAATGTCTTTCTCATTATATTCACATCCTGTCTTTAAAATTATGCCGCTAATAAAACCGGCTGCCGAAAATTTGCTTCGTCAGCCGTTAATCGTTTATTCAAGAAAATCCTTAAGTTTTTTGCTTCTTGACGGATGCCTGAGTTTTCTAAGTGCTTTTGCTTCTATCTGCCTTATTCTTTCACGGGTTACCTTAAACTCGCGTCCGACTTCCTCAAGAGTTCTTGCTCTTCCGTCGTCAAGGCCGAAACGCAGCCTAAGCACTTTCTTTTCTCTGTCGGTAAGAGTATCCAAAACCTCCATAAGCTGCTCTTTAAGAAGCGTATACGCGGCAGCGTCAGCCGGTGCCGGTATGTCGTCGTCAGGAATGAAATCTCCCAAATGGCTGTCTTCTTCCTCGCCTATAGGTGTTTCAAGTGAAACCGGCTCCTGGGCAATCTTCATTATTTCGCGCACCTTGTCAACAGGCATCATCATTTCAGCCGCAAGCTCGTCCGCTGTCGGTTCGCGTCCAAGTTCCTGAATAAGCTGACGTGAAATTCTTATAAGCTTGTTTATTGTTTCCACCATGTGAACCGGAATACGTATAGTTCTTGCCTGGTCGGCAATAGCTCTTGTTATTGCCTGTCTTATCCACCATGTAGCATATGTGCTGAATTTATATCCCTTATTGTAATCGAACTTTTCAACTGCTTTTATAAGACCGAGGTTTCCTTCCTGTATAAGGTCAAGAAAAAGCATTCCACGGCCAACATATCTTTTTGCAATGCTTACAACAAGACGCAGATTTGCCTCGGCAAGCTTTTTCTTTGCAGTTTCATCGCCCTGTTCCATTCTTTTTGCAAGTTCTATTTCCTCGTCCGCGCTTAAAAGAGGTACCTTGCCTATTTCCTTAAGGTACATGCGAACCGGATCATCTATATTTATGCCTTCAGGAAGGGTTATGTCTATCTCTTTTTCAACTTCCTCGTCCAGATCCATAGAGCCTAAAATATCTACGCCCTGTGCCTCAAAGTATTCGTAGATCTTGTCTATCTGATCCGGCTCAAGCTCAAGCTCGCCGAGATAATCCATTACTTCTTTATATTCAAGAACATTTTTCTTCTTTTTGGCAATGGCTACAAGCTCTTTAAGCCTTGTAAGCAGCACCTGTTCCTCTGCTGGTTTCATTAGATCCTTCCTTTCAGTCACTGTTTTTCCCATAAAATCAAATTTTTATGTCAATATTTTCCGTTTCTTTTTTTTCAAGTATTAATTCCTGCAAAACCTCAACCGAATCTGCCTTTGATGCAAGAAAGTCAAGATTGCTGCGCTTTATCAAACGTATCTGCTCGCTTACAGCCTTTGATAATTCCTCTGCCGAAGGATAATCTGTATTTGCAGAAAAAACGGCAGCCGCTTTCTGCTGTTTTTCCTCCGTCTCAAATATGCTTACCACATCAGCCGGAACAATCGTTTTGCCGCTTTCTATTAGTGATGATATATATTCCATCAGATTTGAATAATCTTTATCCGGAAAATCACTGTATTTTATGTAATCTTTTATTTTATAATACAAGCCGCTGTTGCTGCAGCATAGTGAAATAATATTCTTTTGCGCCTGTGCGGCACCGGTGGAGTTTGCAATACTTTCCTTTACTCCCTCGTCGCTTGTATAGCTTGCAAGCTTTTTTCGCCTGCTTTCGTAATAAAAATCACGTTCGCGCTTTTTATCGGCAGATGTTATTTCCTCCGTTACGGCAGTATCCGAAATGCCGGTTTCTTCTGAAAGCTGCTTAATATATAATTCCCTTTCAACAGGCGACGGAATTGTTGAAATAAGCTTTGATGCCTCCTGGGTAAAAAGCATTTTTGATTCTTCGTCAGCCATATTATACTTTTTACGCACACAGTTTATCTGAAAAGTCATATAGCTCATGGCATTTAATAAAAGCTTTCCAAACTCTGCCGAGCCGTTTGCCTTTATAAACTCATCAGGATCCTTTCCGTCCGGAACCTGCAAAACCTTTACCTTAAAGCCGCCTTTTGTAAGTATCGGTATAGCTCTTAAAGCCGCATTTTCGCCCGCCTGATCGCTGTCAAAAAGCAATATCACGTTTGTTCCAAACTTTTTAAGAAGCATTGCATGCTCGTTATTAAAGGCCGTACCAAGGGATGCCACTACATTTCCGTATCCCGCCTGAAAAATCGTTATAAGATCCATATAGCCTTCAACGATTACAAATTCGTTTTTCTTTGTTTCCTTTGCAAAATTAAGGCCGTACAAATTTCGCTTTTTACTGAATATAACCGTTTCGGGTGAATTAAGGTATTTCGGCTCGCCTTTTTCCATAATTCTTCCGCCAAAGGCAATACATCTTCCCTGAACGTCGAATATCGGAAACATCAGCCGGTTATAAAACCTGTCGTGGAAACCTTTTTTGTCTTTATCAGCCATTACAAGGCCGCTTTCAAGCATTGCCCGCTGGCTAAAGCCTTTGCTTTTCAGAAACTGGTAAAGTGCCGTCCGATTTTTTGGCGCATATCCAAGTCCGAATTTTTTTTGTATGGCTTCTGATATTTTTCGTTTTTCCACATACTGCATTGCTTCCGAACCCAAAGCAGTATGCAAAGTTTTGTAATAGTAAAGTCCTGCCTGCTTATGTATGGCATAAAGTTCTTCGCGAAGCTTTATCCTGTCGGCTTCTTCTTTTGTGTATTCCGCTTCGGGAAGCTTATAGCCGACACGTAACGCAAGCTTTTTAAGCGCGTCAACAAAATCAAGATTTTCAATTTTCATTACAAAACCGATAACATTTCCCGACGCGCCGCATCCAAAGCAATAAAAAAGCTGCTTGTCCGGGCTTACCGAAAATGAAGGCGTGCTTTCGTTGTGGAAGGGACAGAGGCCAAAGTATGAGCTTCCCTGTTTCTTAAGAGGAACATATTCTCTTATGACATCCACAATGTCATTGCGAAGCCTTACCTCCTCTACCACTTCCTGCGGATACAGCACCCAAAAGCACCTCTTTCAAAATCAAATTTATGCCAAAAAATATATGTAAAAATTAATCTACATATTAATACAGAAAATTGAATCTACTTTATATTTATACTTCTTTTTTACCTAAAATCCTTTTTTTATTAAGCTTTTTCTTTATAAAAAATTATTTATCCGCTCTTTAAGCACAAAAATATTAAATTCAGGTGGACTTTAATAATAAAATGCTATAAAATAAACATTAATTAGGAGGTATTGATATGCCAGCGATCAAAATTGAAATGGGAAATAAATGGAAGATAGAAACTGCTGTTTCGGTAAAAAATATAGTAATGGCTGAGGTAAAAAACACTCTCGGCCTTAATTCATCAGACAGAAACATACGTGTTTTGCGCTATGATCAGGATCTTTTTGAGTTTAAGGATCCTTATGAAGTTTTTATCGAAATACAGCTTATGGCAGGACGCAGCACTGATTTAAAACGTCAGCTTTATAAAAATATTGTTACTGCTCTTGAACAAAAGACAATATTCAAAAAAGAAAACATAATGATATTTTTAAATGAGCAGCCGTCTGAAAACTGGGGACTTAAAGGCGGTATAGCAGGCTGTGATATAAAATGAAAAACTTTCAAAAAAACAAAGGAACTGTTTAAAACGCAGTTCCTTTGTTTTCTTTATTTTTAATTAAAGCTCAACTTTTTCTCCGATATAATTTTCAAGCTCGTCTATCTTTACCCTTACCTGCTCCATTGTATCTCTGTCTCTTACCGTTACCGAATTGTCCGTTTCTGTGTCAAAGTCAACGGTAATGCAGAAAGGCGTGCCTGTTTCGTCTTGTCTTCTGTATCTTTTTCCTATGCTTCCGGAATCGTCATAATCCACATTAAACTTCTTTAAAAGCATTGAGTACACTTCGTCTGCCTTGTCGCCGAGCTTTTTGCTAAGCGGCAGTACAGCGGCCTTAACAGGCGCAAGCGCCGGATGAAGATGCAGTACTGTTCTTACATCCTCTTTTCCGTCTTTAACACTCACTACTTCTTCATCGTATGCGTCACACAAAAACGCAAGCGTCACACGATCCGCGCCAAGTGACGGCTCTATGCAGTAAGGGATGTATTTTTCATTCTTGTCCTGGTCAAAATATGTGAGATCTTCTCCCGAAAACTGCTGGTGCTGCTTAAGGTCAAAGTCAGTTCTGTCCGCGATTCCCCAAAGCTCACCCCAGCCAAACGGAAACAGATACTCAATATCAGACGTTGCTTTGCTGTAGTGGCTAAGTTCTTCCTTTGAATGGTCACGCACTCTTGTGTTTTCCTCGGTAAGACCGAGATTTTTGAGAAAATCAACGGCATATGCTTTCCAGTACCTGAACCATTCAAGGTCAGTTCCCGGCTCACAGAAAAACTCAAGTTCCATCTGCTCGAACTCTCTTGTTCTGAAAGTAAAGTTTCCCGGCGTAATTTCGTTTCTGAATGATTTTCCTATCTGGCCTATGCCGAATGGAATTTTGCGTCTTGTGGTTCTCTGAACGTTTTTAAAGTTTACAAATATTCCCTGTGCTGTTTCCGGACGAAGATAAACGATGTTTTTGCTGTCCTCGGTAACGCCCTGGAATGTTTTGAACATAAGATTAAACTGTCTTATATCAGTAAAGTTGTGGCCGCCGCAGGAAGGGCAGGCAATACCGTTCTCCCTTATAAAGCCAACCATTTTTTCATTGCTCCAGCCGTCTGCCACCTCGCCCCTGTGGCCATGAGTATCAAGATATTCCTCTATTATTTTATCTGCTCTGAATCTTTCGTGGCAGTCCTTGCAATCCATAAGCGGATCGCTGAAGCCGCCTACGTGGCCTGACGCAACCCATGTCTGTGGATTCATAAGTATTGCGCAGTCAACGCCGACGTTATGCTTGCTTTCCTGAACAAATTTTTTCCACCATAATTTTTTTACATTGTTTTTAAGTTCAACACCAAGAGGGCCGTAGTCCCATGTGTTTGCCAAGCCGCCGTATATCTCGCTTCCCGGATAAACAAAGCCTCTTGCCTTTGCCAAAGCGACGATTTTTTCCATTGTTTTTTCAACTGCCATTTTTTACGCTCCTCCTTAAAATAAAAAAAAGCCCTTCGCCCCCTGCGATATGCAAGGGACGAAAGACAAGCTTCCGCGGTTCCACCCTTTTTGGCAAAAATATCTTTGCCCTCTTTAAAAAATATGCTCCGAAGCGCCGTTCATGCTTTTGAAATACCGCTTTTCACCCCCGGCGGTTCTCTTTGATTTCTTTGGCATTACTACTTCTTCATCAACGCATTATACAACATTACAAATAATCTACCAAATATGACCCTTTTTGTCAAGCTGTTTTACGCGGCTGTTTCAAAAAAGTCCTTATGCCATACAAGAAACATGTAAATCGTCCAAATTTTTCTGCTGTTGTCGTTTTTTCCGTTTCTGTGGTCGTCAAGAAGTTTTATCAATTCATCGGTTTTGAAAAACTCCTGAGCCGCCGCACTTGAAAATGCGTCCTTTACCATCTTATAATACTTGTCCTCTTTAAGCCATATCCTTATAGGCACAGGGAAACCAAGCTTTTTCTTTTCTGCAACCATATCCGGAAGGTATCTGTTTGCCGCATGACGCATGGCAACCTTTGTATTTTCCTTTGTAACCTTGTATTTTTTAGGTATGTGTCTTGCCACCTCAAACACGTCTTTGTCGAGAAACGGCACTCTTACCTCAAGCGAATGCGCCATGCTCATTTTGTCAGCCTTAAGCAGTATGTCGCCTATAAGCCACAAATTAAGGTCTATATACTGCATCCTGGTTACGTCATCTTTGCCTTTAACCTTGTCATAAAGCGGCCTTGTAATGTCCTGAGGCGATATTTTTCCGCTTACATGCTTTAAAAGCTTTTCGCGTTCTTTTTTTGAAAACATGTTTGCGTTTCCTATAAAACGCTCCTCAAGGTCTTTGCTTGCACGAATTATATAGTTTTTACCCTTGAATTTAAAAGGAAGTGCCGAAACAGTTGCCGCCATAACCTTTCGTACAGGCTTCGGTATCCAAAGCATAGGCTTAAGGGCGTCCGGCTCTTTATAAATATTGTAGCCGCCGAAAAACTCATCCGCGCCTTCGCCGGAAAGCGCAACCTTAACGTGCTTTGCCGCTGTCTGGCTTACAAAATAAAGGGCAATGGCCGCCGGGTCTGCCAAAGGCTCGTCCATGTGATACTGAACCTTTGGAATAACGTCCCAATATTCGTCGGTTGTAATAAGTTTGCTGTAATTTGCTATTTTTATTTTTTCTGAAAGCGCTTTCGCGTAGTCAATTTCGTTGTATTTTGCATAGTCAAAGCCCACGGTAAAGGTCTTGTCTCCGTGAAAGCTTGCGGCAACATAGCTTGAGTCTACTCCGCTTGAAAGAAACGAGCCTACTTCAACATCGCTTATCATATGGCGTTTTACAGAATCCTGCATAGCCATGTCGATGTCGTCGGCAGTTTTTTCAAAGCTTTTGCTTTCATCAGCCTCGAAAACAGGACTCCAGTATCTTTCTATACTTACCCTGCCGTTTTCAAACGTAAGGCTGTGAGCCGGCATAAGCTTATAAATTCCTTTAAAAAAGGTTTCAGGCAAAACCGAATACTGAAATGACAGATAGTTTTCAAGCGCATCCTGGTTTACTTCTTTTTTAAAACCCGGATACTCAAGAATACTCTTTATTTCGGAGCCGTAAACCAGATTCCCGTCAATTACCGCATAATAAAACGGCTTAATGCCGAAATAGTCTCTTGCACCGAAAAGACGCTTGTTTTTACTGTCCCAAAGTACAAAGGCAAACATGCCTCTTAATTTGTTAAGCAGATCCTTTCCGTACTCCTCGTAGCCGTGAATAAGGCACTCGGTGTCTGAATTATTGCTGAAAACATGTCCCTTATTAATAAGCTCTTCTCTTAAATCCTTGTAATTATATATCTCGCCGTTGAATGTTATTACTATATCTCCGCCTTCGTTATACATAGGCTGTGAGCCGTTGTCAAGATCGATTATGCTAAGCCTTCTAAAGCCCATGGCCATATCATCATCAATGTGCTTTCCGGCGCTGTCAGGGCCGCGATGGATAATTTTATTCATCATTTTTGTCAACACAGCATCTTTGTCTTCGTCTTCCTTAAGCCTGCCGGTAAATCCGCATATACCGCACATATATATCAACTCCTTATGGATGAAAATTTCATAGTTGATAATTATATCACATATGCGTATCCAAAGCAAGTCTAACGCCCTTGTTGCCTAATGTTTTCGATCATGAACACTCTTTCCATAAACAGCCCTACAGTAAACCACAGCGGCGCGTAGTCAAGCCTTATAAGGCCGTATATATTTGTTCGGCATCCGGCATAGCTCCATGGACACTGGCCTACAAACCTTTCAAGCATGTATCCCGATGAAAACTCCGCGGCGAAAATTAAAACCATATACACACTCCCTCTTACCGCCATCGGCAATGACTTTATGCATTCATATATAGGTTCAAACATTACGGCCGAACCATATATAGGAAACATCCATATCGACGTGTATCCCATAAGAGTACGGTCTCCGCTTAAAAATGAAAACAGGCCTGTCCAAAATACTTCCATAACTATGCCCAAACATCCGAAAACTACAAATTTTATTAAAATATTCTTATCCATACCAAGTATTATCTCTAAAATGTCTTTTTTTATTCCGCAAGCAAAATCGAAGACAATGCCTCTGACAGCGGCGTCATTGCGTTTATAGCTTCTTCTTTCGTATTTGTCTGCGCGCCAACCTCGATAAGCATTGATTTTGGCTTCATGTTAAGGCTGTAGCGATATGCGTTTATGTATATTCTTCTGGCAAAAGCCGGATAAAGGCTGTCACAGGCAAGCTTAAGTCTGAAGCTCATTGCGAGATTCGTATCGAGATACGGGTTTGGAAGCGAAGGTATGTCGTTTGCCGTACCGTTTTCATTAAGCCTGCAAAGCCCGTTAAAAAACATAACATTTGCACATGTTTTTCCGTTTACATCCTGAACAAGCCTTACGTTTTCGCCGACACCGTCACGGTGCATGTCAATGCACACCTCTATAGAAGGATTATCCTTGAGTATGCGCTCAATATTAGGCTCCATTCGCTCATACGCCCCAAGTACCTGCCTTTTTCCGTCAACAGCGTCATATATGCCGCTGTCGTGCATTGTCGCTATGCCCCTTGCCTCAAGCAGTCTTTTTAATTCTTCTCCAACGCCCCACACGCCTTCACTTATTCCTTTTGACGAATCGCTGTCTGAATACATTTCGCTTGCGTGCGTATGAAAAATAAGCACCTTTGGGCCACCGGTATTTTTATTTACCGAAAGATCCATTGACGCAAATCTTCCGACATCTATGTCTGTTTGAAAAAGCTGCGTTCTTGAATCAACCGTGTAAAAGCTGCGCTTGAGATAATCGAAATTTTTAAGCTTTTCCATGTCTGTATCTCCTAAAACAGGCTTTTCGGCCTTGCTTATATTGATGTCCGTTTCAGGCTGCAAAGCAAGCTCCTCCCTCGAAAGCGTTTCGGTATACACCGGCTTCGGCTGCGAATCAACAGCTGCAAAAGTGTTTTCGGTGTAAATTTCATTTCCCGCAAACACGCTTTTTGTACCGGTATTTTTGATATAGAGTTTTGCCGCCGCTATAACCGCTATGCAAATTGCTATGCCAAAAAATGTATTTTTAATAAATGAACAGATATCGAATGTTCTTTTTTTTCTCATCAGCTCAAGTCCCTTAAATTATTTCTGCGCATGTATACATATATGCAAAAAAGCCAAAAATAATTACATCACAAAAAAATGAAAGGTCTGAAAGCCAATGAAAATCATACCTGTAGTAATTGCTGTTTTAGTTTTTCTAAGCGGCTGCAAGGGAAATACCCTTTCCTCTCCTGCGATGTATACCTTTGCGCCTGCTGATAACAATTCTTTTTCCTTCGGTGTTAAAACAGACGGCTTTTATTCGGCTGCTGACATCGATAAAAATACATTTACACAAAAATATTTTTGCATAGAAAGCGATATGTCGTCTTTTCCGCTTTTATTCGTTCTGCAATGCCGCATAAAAGGAAAAATCCCGGTTCTTTCAGTGCCTTATACCTCTTCCGCCATTGATATGATAAGCTTTGCAAGACAGGCCGGCGATATAAAAAGTCCTCTGTTTATAGACCTTTTTCCATGTGTTCGCGGCAAAATATCAGACGAAGCTTATGACGAAAATTACAAAACCGCTTATACACTTTTAAAAAAATTTGCTCCTGAGAGCAAAATCATACGCTCCTGCAATGTTGGTGATTCAAAACAATTGTTTTCAAATTGTGACTATCGCGGAATATATTATTATGAAAATGACATTTACGGAAGCTTTGAAAGAACCTCTCTGCTTAAAAAAAGCACGTCAGATAAACCGGCATTTATCTTTTTCGGTATAAGCCATTATAATAACATCACAAGCAGTTACTCAACTTTTGACGCGGCAAAATATCTTGGCTATTTTTACAACACAGTTTGTCCCTCATTGACAAATACCGAAGCAGTCATTTATTGCAATATGCAAAACAAAGTCAATAATTATAAAATATCCGATACTCCTGAAATGACACTTGCCTACAAAAAGCTTTAAACTGTATATGTATTATGTTATAATTTTCTAAACACTTAAAAGGAGGAATGAGCATGTACCGCTGCTGTGAAAAATGTCCGATGGGCTTTATTTTGATTGAGGGCAACGACGAAGGAATAACAAAGATTGAGCTGTCCGACCTGCCCTGTGATGATTCGCAATACATAACCGATGAAATGAAAAAATGCTCTTCTCAGCTAAGTGAATATTTTATTGGAAAAAGAAAGACATTTGACCTTAACCTTATTTTTAACGGCACCGAATTTCAGAAAAAAGTATGGAATGCAGTTTCCCGTATACCTTATGGCCAAACGGCAAGCTACAAAGAAATAGCCTGCGCCACAGGAAGCCCTAACGCCGCCCGTGCCGTCGGAAACGCAAATCATAATAACAATCTATGGATAGTTGTTCCCTGTCACCGGATTATCGGCTCAAACGGCGATTTATGCGGCTATGGCGGAAATGTATGGCGAAAAGAAGCTTTGCTTAAACTGGAAAAAGAAAATTCTTAAAAATCACATATAAAAAGCACATGCTGTTTAGCATGTGCTTTTTATATATACGATTATTCAGTAAAAAAATTGTCTATAAGCCTTGTTTTGCCTATGTACACAGCTACAGCCACCAACACCTGTCCTGTGATTTTCTTTGCCGGCACAATTTTCGGAAAGCTTACCGCCTGTATATAATCAATTCTTGCAAGAGGCTCTTTTTTTATTACCTCAGAAATGGCGTCTGTAATCTTTTCACAGTCTTTTTCGCCGTTTTTTACCATTTCTTCGCCAATTAACAAAGCTTTATGCAGTACCGCGGCTGCTTTTCTCTCTTCAGAATTTAAGTATACATTTCTTGAGCTTTTCGCAAGGCCGTCGTTTTCGCGTATAATCGGACAGCCTATTATATCGCAGTCTATATTCAGGTCTGTTGCCATACGTTTTATAACAGCAAGCTGCTGTGCGTCTTTTTTGCCAAAATATGCCCTTTCAGGCTTAATTATATTTAAAAGCTTGGCAACTACCGTACAGACGCCTCTGAAATGTATCGGTCTGCTTTTGCCGCAAAGTTCAAGCGCAGGACTGCCTGCATCAACATAAGTTGAAAAATCAGGCATATACATTTCTTTGCTGTCCGGATTAAAAATAAGCGCCGCGCCCGCTTTTTCACAAAGCTCGCTGTCATTATTGAAATCCCTCGGATATTTTGAAAGATCCTCGTTTTGACCGAACTGTATAGGATTTAAAAAGATACTTACAACAACTTTGTCGTTTTCCTTTACTGCTCTTTCAATAAGACTTCTGTGTCCATCGTGAAGATATCCCATTGTAGGCACAAGTCCTATTGTAAAACCATGCTTTTTCCAGTCGCTTATTATGTCTCTTGCATTGCTGATAGTATGTACGACTTTCATTTTGGCATTATCCCCTTATTTATTTTTTGGCACTATTAAATGAAATCATGTGCCAAATTATTATAAATAATTTCATTGGAATATGCAATATTTTTCCATGTATTCGCACATAAGTCTGAGCATGTCACTATATTCGGATTTTGTCTTAAGATAGTCGCAGATGTCCTTTGCCGTTATTATTGAATGAACATTAAGGCCGAATTCTTCTTTTACTTCCATAACGGCTGTCTTTTCAGGGTCATGCCCTACCTCGCAGCGGTTTACGGAAATAAACATATCTTTTATTTCAACATCAGCCGCCGCCTTAAGCACCGGTATAGTTTCTCTTATTGCGGTACCGGCGGTAATTACATCCTCTACAATAATTACGCGGTCGCCGTTTTCGGGCGTATATCCAACCAGATTTCCGCCTTCACCATGATCCTTCTTTTCTTTTCTGTTGAAAAAATACGGCTTATCCATGCCATACTCGTTTGAAAGATTTGCCGCAACGGTTGCCGCAAGCGGGATTCCCTTGTAGGCCGGGCCAAATATCGCGTCAAAATTGCTTCCGCATGTATCGACAATCAGCTTTGAATAAAACTTTGACAGTGTCGCTATCTGTTTTCCTGTACGGTAATTTCCGGTATTTACAAAATACGGCGTTCTTCTGCCGCTTTTTGTTATAAAATCTCCAAAGCGCAAAACATCCGCGCTCAGCATAAACTCAATAAATTCAAGCTTTGAAGCATCCATTTGCTTATTCCCTTCTATCAGTCAATTATGCCTCTTATCTGTGAAAGGCTTGATATGTCGTTTTCACGCATGAAGCCTTCTATTCCGTTTATTATGTTTTCAGTGGCCATCGGATTCATAAAGTTCGCCGTACCTACTGCAACCATCGTTGCACCGGCCATAATAAACTCTATTGCGTCATCGCTGGTTGCTATTCCGCCCATACCTATTACAGGTACGTCAACAGCCTTGCATACCTGATACACCATTCTTACGGCAACCGGTTTAACAGCAGGCCCGGAAAAACCGCCTATCTTGTTGGCTAAAACAGTTTGGCGTTTTTTTATGTCAATTTTCATTCCAACAAGAGTGTTTATAAGTGACAGTCCGTCAGCTCCTCCGCTTACAGCCGCCATTGCTATTTCGGTAATGTCTGTTACATTAGGGCTAAGCTTAACTATGAGAGGCTTTGTGCTGTGTTTTTTTACTTCTCTTACAACATTTTCAGCCATTTTTGGCACAGTTCCAAAAGCTATTCCGCCTTCGCTTACGTTTGGACAGGATATGTTTAGCTCAAGCATGTCAACATCTGCCGCTGAAATTTTTTCTGCCACATCACAGTATTCTTCTATTGTATGACCGCAGATATTGACAATTATTTTTGTGTCAAACTGTCTTAAAAACGGAATGTCATTTTTAATTATCCAGTCCGCCCCCGGATTTTGAAGCCCAACGGAATTGAGCATTCCGCCGTATACCTCGGCAATTCGCGGTGCCGGATTGCCCTTCCATGGCACCGACGACACGCCTTTTATTGTAACTGCTCCAAGCATGTTTAAATCAACAAAATCCGAAAATTCTCGGCCTGAGCCGAATGTTCCCGAAGCAGTGGTTACGGGATTTTTCATTTGTATACCGCACATGTCTACCGACATATCAATATCAGTCATCCCAAATCACCTCGTCGCTCATAAAAACCGGCCCGTCCTTGCATACTTTAAGATATTGCCAGTCGTTTTCGTCTTTTTTTTGTATTTTTATCGCACAGCCGACACATGCCCCTATTCCGCAGGCCATTCTTGCTTCAAGAGAAACCTGTGCCGGTATCGAATGTTCCTTTGCAAGCCTTGATACATGCTTAAGCATTACCTTCGGCCCGCAGGCAAAAAGCATGTCGCCTTCCGGCTGTATGCTTTCAAGAAGCTCCACAACATTTCCGCGCATACCGGCGCTTCCGTCTTCAGAGCAGATAAAAACCTCCGCACCCATATTACGGAAACAGCTTTCATATATCGGCTTGCTCCTGGCTCCAAGAAATACAAACTTTTGGCCTTCTATATGCCTGCAAAGCTCTACCAGCGGCGGTATGCCTATGCCTCCGCCTACAATAATATTTCTTTCGTATTTTTTTGAAATATCAAATCCGTTTCCAAGCGGCCCTACTACATTAAGTTCGGTGCCTGCGGCGCATTTGCCTAAGTATTGTGTGCCGCTTCCGACCGCCTGAAACGTTATGACTATGTTGCCCTTTATTGAGTCGATTTCGTTAATGCTTATTGGTCTGGGAAGTATGTGCTCTCCAAGACCGGTATAAACGTTTATAAACTGTCCGCTTACTGCCTCTCTTGATATATAAGGCAGAGATAAAGTCATTCTGAAAATACTTTTTTCGATTTCGATATTTTCAAGAACTTCGGCAATTTCAAATACTTTTTTCATATTCAGTCCTCTATTGCTTTAATATCCTCAAGGGCAATTACCTTCACACTGTCGGTAGTAATATTGCTTTCCATAACATCCATAAGCGCGTTCATTGTGTCAAGCGAAGTCATAAGCACAAGTGAGCATTCAGCAGCCGTTCGTCTTATCTTAAAGCCGTCGCTTTGAGCCACGTTGCCCTTATTCGGCGTATTTATTATAAGGTCGACCATTCCGCTTCGTATTGAATCAAGCACGTTTGGCACACCTTCGCTTATTTTTCTTACTATCTTTATGTGCTCAATGCCGTTTGCTGTAAGGAAGTTTGCCGTTCCGTCAGTTGCAAGGAAGCGATAGCCAAGCTTTTCAAGCCTCTTTGCTATTGGAAGAAAATCTTCCCAGTCCTGAGGGTTTATAGTCACAAGCGCCGTACCGTTTTTACGCGGAACCACCGTTCCGGCAGCGATAAAGCCCTTATAAAGCGCATGTTTTAAATCGCGGCCCACGCCAAGTATTTCGCCTGTAGACCTCATTTCAGGCCCAAGTGAAACCTCAACATCCGGAAGCTTTTCCGTTGAGAATATAGGCACCTTTATGCACACCTTATCAGGCGTTGGGCATATTCCGCTCTTATATCCGAGTTCTTTAAGACTGTGGCCAAGCATTACGTTTGTCGCTATATCAATTATAGGCACTCCCGTAACCTTGCTTATATACGGCACCGTACGGCTTGAACGCGGATTGACCTCTATTATGTTAAGTTCTCCGTGGTAGTCGATAAACTGTATGTTTATCATGCCTATTACCTTAAGCGCAACCGAAATCCGTTTTGTTACGTCTATTATCTGCTCTATTATGTTCTTTGAAAGATGCTGCGGAGGATAAAGTGATATTGAGTCGCCCGAATGTACTCCGGCTCTTTCAAGATGCTCCATAATACCCGGTATAAGCACGTCCTCGCCGTCGCATATGGCATCAACTTCTATTTCGCGGCCAAGAAGATATCTGTCTATAAGCACAGGATTTTTATTGTCCTTTGCAAACGCAGCCTCAAGATACCTCTTTATCTGTTTTTCTTCGTATGTTATTTCCATTCCCTGTCCGCCAAGAACATATGACGGGCGCACAAGCACCGGGTAACCAAGATCTGCCGCCGCCTTTATGCCTTCGCTTACGCTCCATACGGCATGTCCCTTCGGCCGGCTTATGCCAAGCGTTTCAAGTACTGCGTCAAACTTTTCCCTGTCCTCGGCTGCATCTATCTGCTCAGGCTTTGTGCCGTAAATCGGGCAGTCCATCTCGTTTAAGAATTTTGCAAGCTTTATTGCCGTCTGTCCTCCAAACTGAAGGATTATTCCGTCGGGCTTTTCAAGCTCGATTATGTTGTATACATCTTCCTCTGTAAGCGGTTCAAAGTAAAGCTTATCGGAAGTGTCAAAATCCGTTGAAACCGTTTCAGGGTTGTTGTTTATTATTATCGTTTCAACACCGGCTTTTTTAAGCGCAAGCACCGAGTGAACCGAGCAGTAGTCAAACTCGATTCCCTGGCCTATTCTTATAGGCCCGGAACCTATTACTATTACCTTTTTGCCGTTTTTAACAACGGCTTCGTTTATTTCGTCGTATGTTGAGTAATAGTAAGGCGTAGCAGCCTCAAATTCTCCGGCACAGGTATCAACCATTTTGTATACCGGTATTATGTTCCATTTTTTACGCAGAGCCATAATTTCCGGCGGCTGAACACCAAGCAGATCCGCCATGCCCTTATCTGAAAAGCCCTTCTTTTTATAGCTTCTCAGCATTTCAGAGTCAAGGTCGTCTATGGTCATGGTTTTAAGGGCTTCTTCCATATCGACAATCTTCTTTATCTTGTTTACAAAGAATTTGTCCATGCCTGTAATTTCACATACCATATCAACTCTGTAGCCGCGTCTTAAAAGCTCGGCAAGGTCGAAAAGTCTTTCATCGTCCGGCTTTGCCACTCTTTTTTTAAGCTCCTCCAGCGTTTTAGACTGGCTGTATTTTCTTGCCAGAGTATACTGTCCTATTTCAAGAGAGCGAACGCCCTTTAAAAGTGCCTGTTCAAAGCTGTTGCCTATTGCCATTACCTCGCCTGTAGCCATCATCTTGGTGCCGAGATTTCTTCTGGCTGTTTTAAACTTGTCAAACGGCCATTTTGGAATCTTGCATACAACATAGTCTATTGTAGGCTCAAAACATGCACAGGTCTTTTTTGTAACGGCATTTTCAATCTCGTCAAGGTTATATCCGAGAGCTATCTTTGCCGCAACCTTTGCTATAGGATAGCCTGTAGCTTTAGATGCAAGAGCCGACGAACGGCTAACACGCGGGTTTATTTCTATTACCGCGTAATTAAAGCTTTTCGGGTCAAGAGCAAACTGCACGTTGCAGCCGCCTTTTATCTCTATTGAGTCTATTATATCTATAGCGGCCTTTCTGAGCATCTGATACTCACGGTCTGCAAGCGTCTGGCAAGGCGCTACAACTATTGAGTCGCCCGTATGCACGCCAACCGGATCAACATTTTCCATCGAGCAGACCTGAATACAGTTTCCCGCACCGTCACGCATTACCTCAAACTCTATTTCCTTCCAGCCTTTTATGCTTCTTTCAAGCAAAACCTGGCCTACGCGGCTCAGATGCAGTCCGTGTGAAAGTATTTCCCTAAGCTCGTCTTCGTCATCGGCAATTCCGCCGCCTGTTCCGCCGAGGGTATATGCCGGACGCACTATCACAGGATACCCTATCTTTTCTGCAAAGCGCACTCCGTCTTCAATATTTGTTACTATATCGCTTTCAACTATCGGCTGGTTGGTCTTTTCCATAAGCCGCTTGAAGGAATCCCTGTCCTCGCCTTCTTTTATTGACTCGATGGATGTTCCGATTACTCTTACGCCGTATTTTTTAAGTATTCCTCTGTCGTAAAGCTCGCATGAAAGGTTAAGGCCTGTCTGGCCTCCCATTCCGGCAATAAGCGAATCAGGTCTTTCTTTTTCAATTACTTTCTCAATAAACTCAACAGTAAGCGGCTCTATATATGTGTGATTCGCCATACCCCTGTCCGTCATTATCGTTGCCGGATTGCTGTTTACAAGCACCACCTCAACGCCTTCGCTTTTAATCGCCTGAACAGCCTGTGTGCCCGAATAGTCAAATTCCGCAGCCTGACCTATTACTATAGGCCCTGAGCCTATAACAAGAACCTTTTTTATAGAATTATCCTTAGGCATTATAACCACCTCTTTCTATTACTTCAAGGAATCTGTCGAAAAGGAAGCCGGAATCAAGCGGCCCCGGACATGCTTCCGGATGAAACTGCACGCTGAAAATCGGCAGCTTTGTGTGTCTTATGCCTTCTATTGTATTGTCGTTTATGTTCATAAACGCCGCTTCAACGTTTTCAGGCAGATCACATACCACATACTCATGGTTTTGGCTTGTTATGTATACTCTTCCGGTTCTGAGATCTTTAACAGGATGATTTCCGCCGTGGTGGCCGAACTTCATTTTCTTTGTGTCGCCGCCGAGAGCAAGGTTTAAAAGCTGATTTCCCATGCACACGCCAACTATCGGCTTCTTGCCTATAAGTTTTTTAACCGTTTCGATTATCTCCGGCACATCCTTCGGATCTCCGGGGCCGTTTGAAAGGAATACCCCGTCAGGATTTACCGCCAGTATCTCTTCCGCAGAAGTAAAGGCAGGAAATACAGTAATACGGCAGCCTCTTTGTGCAAAACCTTTTATAAGTCCCTTTTTTGCACCCATGTCGATGAAGGCTATATGCTTTCCGCTTCCCGGTATCTCATACTTTTCCTTAATCGTTACCTCACGGATGACGTTTTTGTTGTTTAGACTTTCAAACTTTCCCGTTATCTGGCTTTCGGTAAGGTCGTCGCCTCTTAGCGTTATAATGGCACGCATTGTGCCAACATCACGTATTATCTTCGTAATGGCTCTTGTGTCAACACCCTCTATGCCTGTTACCTTGTTTTGCCTAAGGAAGTCGTCAAGATCCATCTCGCATCTGAAATTACTCGGATAATCACATCTTTCTCTTACAACAAAGCCCTTGAGCTTTGGCCCGTCAGACTCCATGTCGTCAAGATTTACGCCGTAATTTCCTATAAGAGGATACGTCATCACAACTATCTGTCCGGCATAAGACGGGTCTGTCAAAAGTTCCTCATATCCTGTCATGCCTGTGTTGAAAACTATTTCGCCTACGGTTTCCTTAATATAACCGAAGGCTCTGCCGCTGAATCTCATCCCGTTTTCAAGTATGAGCTCGGCTTTCATGGTTTTTTCATTCATCTTAGATACATCTCCTCAAATCTGCTTTCATATCGGCAGCCGCCTGCCTTGCCGCGTCGCCAAATTCCTTTTCACTGTATCTTTCATTATAAGGTGCTTTTGTATAGGCGGCTATTATCCCGCGTGAAGAATTGATTATCGCGCCAAGACCTTCTTTGTCGAAGCAAACCGTCAGATCCTCCGCTTTTCCGCCCTGTGCTCCGTAGCCCGGAACAAGGAAAAAAGTATGAGGCATTATTTTTCGTAATTTTTCAGCTTCCGCCGGATGAGTCGCTCCAACTACGGCTCCTACCGCCGAATAGCCATGCTTTCCTCTGAGGCTTTCACCCCATTTTTCAACAAGCTCTCCGACTTTTTCATAGAGAAGCTTTCCGCCGCAGTCAAGGTTTTGAAGTTCACCGCTGTTTGGATTAGATGTCTTTACAAGCACAAACAGGCCTTTTTCGTATTGCCTGCAATCTTTTATATACGGCTCAACCGAGTCGCTTCCGAGATATGGGTTTACGGTTATGTAATCCTCCCCGTATATCTCATATTGTTCACTGCCCGCCTGCACTTTTCCGATATGTCCGTTTGAATAGGCTTCGGCTGTGGAGGTTATATCTCCGCGTTTAACATCACCTATTACTATAAGTCCTTTTTCCTTCGCATATTTTATCGTGTTTATAAAGCACTCTATGCCGCACTCGCCAAGCATTTCATACATTGCCACCTGCGGCTTTACTGCCGGTACAATGTCGTATACGGAATCTATTATTACCTTATTAAAGGCAAGGAAACTGTCGGCTACTGCCTTAGGCGTATTGCCGTATTTTTCAAAGCTTGATTTTTTTATATGCTCCGGTATAAACTTCATTCGCGGATCAAGGCCCACTACAGTCGGATTTTGCATATTGATTATTTTTTCGATAAGCCTGTCCGTTATCACTTTATCTTTCCTTTCTCATATACGATTTTCCCGCCAACTATTGTCGTTTCAACTTTTCCGCGTACTTTATAGCCGTTGAAAGCCGTATTTTTACCCTTTGACAAAAACGTTGACGAATCTATCAGGTATTCCGCATTTGGATCAACTATCGTTATGTCGGCTTCAAAGCCTTCCGAAATATTTCCCTTTTGTATGCCAAGAAGCTTTGCCGGATTTACCGACATTTTTTCTATAAGCTGACTTTCCGTTAAATATCCGCCGTCCACAAGCACAGTAAGCCCAAGAGAAAGTGCCGTTTCAAGTCCGACTATTCCAAACGCCGCATTTTCATATTCGCAGTTTTTTTCATCACTGCTGTGCGGAGCATGGTCGGTGGCAATTATATCTACCGTACCGTCCTTAAGCGCCTGCCTAACCGCTTCCACATCTTCCTTTGACCTTAGCGGCGGATTCATTTTCGTATTGGCGTTATATGAATTTACCGCAGTGTCATCCAGTGTAAAATGGTGTGGTGTTATTTCCGCGCTTATTTCCTGTCCGCGGGCTTTTGCGTCTTTTATTAGGTCTATCGCGCCTTTTGTTGACACATGGCAAAGATGAAGCTTTGCGCCTGTGCTTTTAGCAAGAATTATGTCCCTTGCCACAATAACGTCTTCTGAGTCGTTTGAAATTCCCTTAAGACCCATTATCTGACATTGCTCTCCGGCATTCATGCAGCCGCCTGATACAAGGCTTTTATCCTCACAGTGGCTTAAAACCGGTATTGAGAACATTTTGGAATAGTTCATTGCCGTTTTTAAAAGGCCGCTGTTTTCAACGCTTTTTCCGTCCTCGCTTATTGCACAGGCACCGGCTTTTGCCATTTTTCCTATTTCCGCAAGCTCCTCGCCGTTTTGACCCTTTGTAATGGCGCCAATAGGAAGCACGTTTACAACGGCCTCTCTTTTTGCTTTAAGCTTGATATATTCAACCATTATCTCGCTGTCGATAACCGGCTTTGTGTTTGGCATACAGCATATTGTTGTAAAACCTCCGGCTGCAGCCGCATGGCTTCCGCTTTCTATGGTTTCCTTGTACTCAAAACCAGGCTCTCTCAAATGCACATGCACATCAATTAATCCCGGAATTACAATCCTGCCCTTTGCATCTATTGTTTTATCCGCGGCTTCGGATATGTTTTTACCTATTTTTTCCACTTTCTTGCCTGATATAAGCAGATCGGCAACTTTGTCAAAGCCCGCAGCCGGATTAATTATTCTTCCGTTTTTGATAAGGATTTTCATTTAACATGTCCTCCTTCCATAAGAAGCTTCAAAACAGCCATTCTTACTGCAACGCCATTTTTTACCTGTATGTTTATAACCGAATTTCCGCTGTCTACCACTTCCGTGCTGAATTCTATTCCGCGGTTTACAGGCCCCGGGTGCATTATAAGCACATCTTTTTTGGCGTATTTTTTAATCATTTCGCTGTTTAATCCAAAAAGCTGCCTGTATTCCTCAAGACCCGGAAACGACATTGTTTTGAATCTTTCAAACTGTATCCTCAGTCCCATTATTACATCGGCGCCGTTTATTGCTTCTTTAACATCGGTTGTTGTATGCACACCGAGTTTTCCAAAGCCGCCGAGCATTGTTGAAGGCCCCGCAAGAACCACCTCGGCTCCAAGCTTTCCAAGGCCAAACACATTGCTTCTTGCCACGCGGCTGTGCGAAATATCGCCGATTATGGCAACCTTAAGTCCGTCAAATGATTTTTTATAATCCCTTATTGTATACAGGTCAAGAAGCGCCTGCGTAGGGTGCTCGTTTGCTCCGTCGCCCGCGTTTATCACATGCGCCTTAACGTTTGCCGCAAGCACATGAGGCGCTCCCGTAAGACTGTGACGCATAACCATTACATCTACACCCATCTGGTCTATTGTTCTTCCGGTGTCTATCAGACTTTCGCCTTTTTTAACACTGCTTGAGGCTATTCCCAAATCCTGAACCGTTGCCCCAAGATACTTTCCAGCCAGTGAAAACGACGTTTTTGTTCTTGTGCTGTTTTCGTAAAAAAGAGTTACAATGCTCGTGTTTTTAAGCTCGTCGCTTCTCAGACACGGATCATTGACCTTTTTTTTCATCTCACAGGCTGTGTCGAGTATGGAAAGTATTTCTTCCCTGCTCATATCTCTGAGGCCCAAAACATCCTTTCGCGTAAACATTCTTTTCATCCCTCTCACCGCTAAGCAAAAATAAAGGCAATAAAAAGTATCACCTTTTTATTGCCACAAAATTATTAAAATAATTATCTTGAAAAACGGAATAAAAAACGTCAAATCCAGCAGTGATATAAACACTGCTCTCGCAGTTTAAATATATATCTTTGTAACCGGAAACGCATGTTTTCATTCCTGATCTTCCTCCCAAAATCTCAATGTATGTCCACTTGTACACACATTTTGATTATTTTATCATAAACATGCTTTTTCTGTCAATACAAACATCAATAAATTTATATTACAGCAAAATCGTGTGTCTGCATAGCTTTCTTAAGAAATCAGGCTTTTTTTGATGTTTTTGTGGTTTTATCTTTTCTTTTTAAAAGCATTAAAAATGAAATTTTCATTTAACCGTCTTGACAGGAATAACCCGTCCGGCAAGAAAAACAGTACATACTTCTTAGCGTAATTTGTTATCCGGTTTATGTAAACTAAGCTTTTTTCTTTCTTTATCCTCTGTATGTCAAAAACAGCTTGACCTTTATCATGTATGTATTATAAAATAAAAGTTAATGCTTACACTAACAAACAATGGAAGGGATAAAGAAATGGCATCTCAGGAACTTATAGATAACATAAATAAAAGAAGAATATTCGGAATAATCTCTCACCCCGACGCCGGCAAAACAACACTTACCGAAAAACTGCTTCTTCACGGCGGCGCAATTCATCAGGCCGGAACCGTTAAGGCCAGACGCAGCTCGCGCTATGCCACATCCGACTGGATGGAGATTGAAAAACAAAGAGGAATATCCGTAACCTCCTCCGTAATGCAGTTTGAGTACGAAGGCAAGGTAGTTACAATAATGGATACGCCGGGACATAATGATTTTGGCGAGGATACCTACCGTATACTTACCTCCGTTGACAGCGCAGTAATGGTTATCGACGCAGCAAAAGGCGTTGAAACGCAGACAAAAAAGCTTTTCAAGGTTTGCAGTATGCGAAAAATTCCTATATTTACATTTATAAATAAGCTCGACCGTCAGGCAAAGGATCCTCTCGAGCTTATGGAGGATCTTGAAAACGCCCTTGGTCTTCCTTCAGTGCCTGTTACGTGGCCTATAGGAAGCGGAATAACCTTCGAGGGAATATATGACCTGCTTAACAACAGGATTCAGCTTTACCGAAAAAATACCACCATCGGGCTTGATGATGAAGGCGTATTTTCCAAAAAACTCGACAGCATCCTCGATGCTACAAATCTTCAGATATTGCGAAACGAAATGGAGCTTATACAGGGCGCCGGAAATTCCTTTGACCTCGGCCTTATTTTAAGCGGAAAACTTACACCTGTATTTTTTGGCTCGGCTCTTGTGGATTTTGGCGTAACGGATTTCCTTGAGCACTTTCTGCGCTATTCTCCTGCGCCTGCCGCAAGAAAAACGACTAACGGAAAGGTCGAACCAACTGACGATTTTTTCAGCGGTTTTATATTCAAAATTCAGGCAAACATGAACCCTGCCCATCGTGACAGGCTTGCTTTTCTGCGCATCTGCTCCGGAACCTTCGAAAAAGGTATGACCGTCACCCTTTCACGTACTGGAAAACCAATGAAAATCGGCCAGTCGTCAATGCTTATGGCAAACGAAAGGGAAACCGTTGAAACGGCTATCGCCGGAGATATAATAGGTATTTATGATACAGGAAACTACCAGATAGGGGATACTCTTACAACCTCAAAGCAAAAGCTTTTCTTTGAGCCTCTGCCTACCTTTCCTCCTGAACTTTTCAGGCGTGTGCGCCCTATAAATTCACTTAAGGCAAAACAGTTTCAAAAAGGCGTTCATCAGCTTGCCCAGGAAGGTGCAATACAGGTTTATACAAACGAATATAACGAAACCGTTCTCGGGGCTGTAGGCGAACTTCAGTTTGAAGTTTTTGAATACAGGCTTCAAAATGAATACAACTGTGAGGTACGCATGGACAGCCTTGAGTACAGTGTTGTGCGCTGGGTTAAAAACGTATCCGTTGAACAGCTTCACGATCTTGAAACATCCAGAATAATGCTTGTGTTTGACCATTTTTCAAGACCGCTTCTTATTTTTGCCAACCAGTATACGCTTGACAATTTTGCCAAAAAGCATGAGGATATGACTCTTGTCGAAGCACTTGACATGGAAAGCGAGCTTGAGGAAAAATGAATATATTAGTAAGTGCCTGTCTTTTGGGAATCGGCTGCCGTTATGACGGTAAAATAAAGAAAAATGACGCGGTATGCGCCTTGGCACAAAAACATACCCTTATTCCGGTTTGCCCGGAGCAGCTTGGCGGCCGCCCTACTCCAAGGAAACCCGTAGAAATCAAAAACGGAAATGTAACCGAGGAATGCGGAAACTGTCATACGTCCGAATTTGAAAAAGGCGCTGAAGAGACTCTTAAGATTGCTCAAATTACCGGCTGCACTTTGGCCATACTTAAAAGCCGCAGTCCGTCTTGCGGCTACGGAGAAATATATGACGGCTCTTTTTCAAAAAAAACCGTTTCCGGAAACGGAATAGCCGCCGCTTTGCTTTCTGAAAACGGAATAAAAGTAAAAAACGAAGAAAACTTCGATAAATAAAGAGTGCTGATATATCAACATAATTATATTGAAAAAGCATAATGAAAGTGCTAATATAACCCTTGCAGTGTAGACTTAATTTATTACATTAAAGAGGATTGATAAAATGCCTGCAAAACAGAAACATTATTCACCTGCAAAAAGTATATTGCTTGGCTTTTTTATGCTTATTGCATCAGGCACATTTTTGCTTATGTTGCCTGTTTCATCAAAAGACGGCACTGTTACTTCTTTGTGGAACTCATTATTTACCGCCACTTCGGCCGTTTGCGTTACAGGGCTTGTAGCTGCCGATACATTTACACACTGGACGTTTTTCGGCCAGCTTGTTATACTGCTTCTTATCCAGATAGGCGGTATGGGTGTAATTACAATGACTATCGGCGTTGCGCTTTTTACCGGCAGGAAAATAGGCTTTCGCCAGAGGCTGCTTATGCAGCAGTCAATATCGGCTCCCCAGACAGCAGGTATTATAAAGCTTACGGGCTTTATATTTCGTGCTGTTTTCATTTTTGAAGGTATCGGCGCGCTGCTTTTATCGTTTCGCTTTATACCGAAATTCGGGCTGGCAAAGGGTCTTTGGTTTTCAGTTTTTCATTCCATATCGGCTTTTTGCAATGCCGGCTTTGACCTTATGGGAATAAACGAAAAATATTCGTCGCTCGTGGCTTTTTCCGGCGACCCTCTTATCTGCCTTACTATTGCATCTCTTATAGTAATCGGCGGCATAGGCTTTTTCGTCTGGGACGACATTAAAAGCAACGGCTTGCGGTTTAAGCGGTACAGCCTTCATACAAAGCTTGTGCTTGTTACGTCATTGATTCTTATAACAATGCCGGCTGTATATTTTTACTTTTTCGAATTCGGGCCGAATATTTATCCCGGTCTTCCTGTAGGCGAAAGGATTCTTGATTCGCTTTTTCAGTCGGTAACCACAAGAACGGCCGGATTCAATACAGTAGACCTCACCAGACTTCAAAGCACAGGAGTATTTATAATGATTGCCCTTATGCTTATCGGCGGTTCTCCCGGTTCTACTGCCGGCGGTTTTAAAACCACTACCCTTGCTGTA
>Ga0183095_10779_pt1 | contig 58711 bp, 47 predicted proteins | sample BioMet4_FD_130346 | JGI IMG/M metagenome (GOLD analysis project Ga0183095, IMG submission 130346) | Microbial communities from bioreactor (seeded with sewage sludge) at LBNL, California, USA - Biofuel metagenome 4 (v2) (version 3) | ecosystem: Engineered > Bioreactor > Anaerobic > Unclassified ... | reverse complement strand
GACCCACCTCGAATTATTGTATTGAATTGATATTGTCCTTATTATACTCCGCAACCAGTTCCTTATTCCACAACTGTATTCAATTGTCAATGTTCATTTTTACGATACTTTTGACACCCACGTCATAGTATTATTGTAACTAAGAACATTTCGGAGATTTCACGGAACGGAATCATTCTGATCGCTCTGCAGAATGAGGTGCATATAAAAGCACAGGCAGGTGAATTTCATGAAGATATGCGGCGGGACAAAAAAGGCGTCCATTCAGATCCTGATGATATTTACTGCTGTTTTGTGTGTTCTGCTGCTGGTTTGTCAGCCGGTTTTAGCGGAGGAAAAGAAAACAATTTCGGTCGGAGTTCCCACCGATCGCTGTCCTCTGATTTATGAAGATGCGGACACGGGAAAAATCACCGGGATCAGTGTTGATATTTTTACTCTGGCCGCCGGAAATGCAGGGTATGATGTCCGGTTCACGGCACTGGATAAAGACGAGACGCTGAAAGACGCGCTGGATGACCGCCGGTTTGATATCGTCATTCCGTTCGGTTCCGCTATTCCGAGTACATCCGGACAGAGCAGCATCCTTACGGACAGTCTGTTTGAATCGCCGTTCGTGCTTGCTGTCGTACGCGGAAAAGCGCTGGATATTTCCTCATCGCTGCATATCGGAATGATCTCTTCCATGGCGGGAGTCGGAGAAAGCATTCAGAATCTCTATCCGGACTATCAGATTACTTTCTATGAAAAATGGGATGATGCTTTTTCCGCATTGCGCAGCGGGAAAGAGGACGGCCTGATGAACAGTGCCTATCTTTGGACCTATCTGCTGCAGAAGCCGGACAGGAGTGACATCACCATGATGCCCTCCGCATCCATTTCCATGCCGCATTATGCGGGCGCTCTCAATACTGCGGATAACGGAAAAATGATCAGCGATCTGAATGCCGGATTGAAAAAGGTTTCCGAGTCGCAGCGGCAGAGCATCATTCTCGGGTACACGTCAAAACGTCTCTACAGGAATACTTTTTCCGATACGCTGTATGAGAACCGTTCGCTGCTGATTTTCTTTTCGATTCTGATCATGGTTATTCTGGCCGGGACTGTCTGGCTTGACCGCCAGAGAAAAAGATTTGTTGAACAGATCCTGTCCGTGAACCGGGAACTGGAGAAGGCCAATGAAAGACTGGAGAAAGCGGCAGAAGAGGAAACAAATCTTCGGAAGCAGGCGGATGCCGCCAATGTCGCCAAGAGCGAATTCCTTTCCCGCATGAGTCATGATATCCGTACGCCGATGAACGGTATTATCGGAATGACCTATCTTGCAGAAGAGCAGAATAATCCGGAGAAAACGAAAGAATATCTTTCCAAAATAGACCAGAGCTCCAGGTTCCTGCTCGGCCTTGTAAACGAAATCCTGGATATGTCGAAAGCAGAAAGCGGAAAAACGGAACTGCATCCGGAACCGTATTATTTCGAAGACTTTGATGCATATATCAATTCGGTGATCAGACCGCTTACGGAAGAAAAAAAACAGACACTGACATTCGAATCGCATCCGATCGCTGGTGTTGTGCCGCTGATGGACATTCTTCTGGTCAATCAGATTTATTTCAACCTGCTCACCAATGCAGTGAAATACAGTCCGGAGGGAGGAAAAATCACTGTGATCCTGAATGAAAAGATCACAGCAGAAAACAGGGACCGTGTAACAGTGAACATCCGCGACAATGGAATTGGAATGAGCAGGGAATTTCAGAAACACATGTTTGATCCGTTTGCACAGGAATACCGTCCGGGTGAAGAAAAAAGGCACGGGACGGGACTGGGACTTGCCATTGTAAAAAGGAATATTGATTTGCTTGGCGGTACAGTCGCTGTCATGAGTGAACCGGGCAGGGGAACGGAATTCACCTTTACGATTGATTATGATTATATATACGGGGACCGGAACAGACCGAAAAGAACAGAAGAGGAAAAGCTGGCCGGATCAGATTCGCTTCGGGGAAAGCATATATTGCTTTGCGAGGATAACCAGATAAACCAGGAGATCGCAAAAACGCTGCTTGAAGAAAACGGCGCAATTGTCGAAACGGCAGATAACGGGGAACTGGGCGTACAGGCATTCGGCAAATCCCATCCCGGATACTGGGATGCTGTCTTAATGGACATCCATATGCCGGTCATGGATGGCTATGAAGCATCGAGAACAATCCGTGCCATGAAACGCACCGATGCCAGAACCACGGTTATCATCGCAATGACGGCGGACGCCTTTCAGGAAGATATCCGGAAATGTATGGACGCAGGAATGGACGGTCACATTGCAAAGCCGGTTGATCCGGAAAAAATGATCAATATTCTGCATGAAAAAATGCAGGCATCATAATCTTGAACGGGATCCCTTGATTTCCCGTTTCATCTTGTACATTTTCTCATCTGCCCGGCTGATCGTCTCGCCGGGCTTCATTCTGTTTTCCGAAGTGCTTTCGGCTGTGCCGTAGGAAACGGATATGGTGAATTCCTTTCCGGGGGACTGGTTGTGTTTCGCTATCAGCTTTTCCAGAACACGGATGCAGGATTCCAGATCCGCGGCATTTTTTTCCAGACCGATTGCTGTGAATTCGTCGCCGCCCATGCGGACCACCTCCGCATTTCCGGAGAAAGCCTCCTTAAGAAGAGAGGCAAATGTCTGCAGCAGTCTGTCGCCTGTGCTGTGTCCGAGTCTGTCATTCAGCTCCTTCAGATTATTCAGATCGAATGATGAAACGGCATAATCGAGCGCAGGATGCATTCTGATTTCATTCAGAATTTCATCGCACTTTGCGCGGTTTCCGAGCCGGGTCAGCGGATCGACATATGCCATGCGGCGGAGCTTCTCATTGATGCGGGAATCGATGATCTTTTCCGTTGTGGCGGTATAGAACGACATGACGAGGAAAACGACGAGAAGCACCACGCCCAGAGGAGCGACGGAAGGAATGCGGATGGAATAGAAGCGCTCGATGAATTTCACCAGATTGAAACGAAGCAGATCCAGCATGCTGAATATCAGCATCAGAACGACGCCGATCAGGAGATTGTGTCCCGATGCTTCATGATTTTTCTGCCTTTTTACGGCTGCTGCGACCATGAATATGATATTGATCATGATGACAAGGTGACAGTAGATCAGCGTGTCGCAGTAATGGATGATGTTGGCATAGTTCATGACGGTCGTAAAGATAAAAAACGCGGAAGAACCGAGCGCGATCAGCTTCAGAGCATGCTTCATGCGGATACCGTTTTCGCTTTCATACATATAGAGGCAGAGCGGGATGGGACAGAAGAACAGGGAAGCAAATTCCAGCTCCGCCCAGAAATGAGCCTTGAAAAAGAGACGGTAGGCACCCGTGCTGGTGAAGACCCAGGTTGATATGGACAGGATGAAGAGCAGCAGGTAAACGGGTTCGAGAAGGCTTCGGGTCTTCCTGCCGAAGATGAGAATAATGATTAACAGTATGATTCCGACGAACATACCCATAATGGACATCAGCAGTCCGCTGGCATCTTTCGTAAGGAAATACTGATATTCATTGTCCTGATCGTACATTCTTAAAGAGGTGATTCTGGAAAAAACGCTTTTTTCCCTGACATCGATTGTTACGGTGATTCCTTTTCCCCAGGCGCTGTCCGGAATATGGATCTGCGGATACTGCGCGCCGATCATGGTTCCTTTACCGGCAAGCTCCGCACCGTATGCGTACAGACTCTGATCTTCGAAGTAAGCATTGACGACGGAATGATATACGTAAAAACACAGAACGCCGTTATTTACTTTCTGTTCTTCGGGCAGAGATACATGCAGCGTAACCCGGTCACCGGTTCCGACCAGTCTGAAATCGGGGGAATCGTAGTCGACCGTGACTCCGTTCTTACCGGTTACGCTGCTTGTGACATACTGATTCCAGGGTATGTAGTTCTGCTCCGCAGAGTTATTCAGAGCCACGTACCCGATCAGAATAAAGATTATAAAAATGGCATATTGAATTTTCTTCATTGTTTTATCCGCACAGTACAAATACGGAATACCCGGAATAACCGACAGCCAGCCCCAAAAGCCGAATGAATAAAAACTCGAATAGAAAATCATACAGGTTTTCTTTTATTATTATAGAACAATTTTTTAAAAAATACATGTTTTTTGAAGGAACTGGATTTTGGACAGAAAATGTAACTGTGATGTAACCCAGAGGGGAACTACAGAACGGTAATGCCGGCTTTCTCCATACAGGAAATAATCCCGGGTTCCAGCTTTCCGTCGGATACCACGGTATCGACCGCATCCATGGGCAGAATGTTCGGGGCATAGGAATAGTTTACCTTGGAAGAGTCCATCAGGATCACGACACGGTCGGACTGCTCGATGACACGGCGGAAGATGGCCGCAACATTGGCAGAAAGACAGCTGAACCCGTAATCCGGATGAAAACCCGGCGTTCCCATAAAGGCAATGTTGAACCGCCGGCTGTTCAGTTCTTCGAGTACGGAAGGCCCGATCACACGCATGATGTTCAGGTCCACTTCTCCGCCGAAGATTTCCACCTTGATATTCGGGGAACAGGGGAGTCTGGATGCGGTGTTCAGCCCGTCCGTAATGACGTAAAGCGGAATGTCCGGAAGCCTGGATGCAAGTTCGGTACAGGTCGTTCCGGAAGAAATATAAACGGAATCATTGGCCTTGATCAGTCCGAGAGCTTTGTCTGCGATCAGCATCTTTTCTTCCAGATGCAGTTCGGAACGAAAGGCATAGTTGGTGGCATGCGGCATGGACTTTGCTCCGCCGTGGATGCGGATGAGCTGCTGTTTCCCGTCCAGGTAGCTTAAGTCCTTGCGCAGCGTGACATCGGACACACCGGGAAAGAAATTTCTTAACTGGGGGAAACGGATTTCCCCGATCTGATTGGTGATGTCTACGATTGCCTGCCGCCGTTTTTCCATATTGCCGCTGTCCATAACACCTGTCACCGCCCTTTTCCCTTGGCAAGGATCACAGAAATGATATTCCTCATCGCTTTGGCTCTGATTTCGAATTGATCCTGAAGAGAAAGAATGAAGAATATCAGAACTCTGCCTGACTGCCAAAATACTCCGATAAAATTTTATCATAATCGTGATACTATGACAACGGTTTTCTGAATATTGAGTTTTGCACAAATAATTATGCAATTATTTGTGCATTATGGGAAATTGACTTTGCCCTGTTTTGGAATTATGATGAGAATATCAAAACGAAACTATACTTTCGAAACGAAAGTATAAGAAAGACATAAACGGAAGCAAAAACAGTCAGAGGAGGAATTTTGCATGAAATCCAGGCCGAACATTATCTTCATGTTATCGGATCAGCAGAGGTGGGATACGCTCGGCTGTTACGGACAAAGTCTTCCGGTAACACCGAATCTGGACTATCTGGCCTCGATCGGCACGAAATTTGAATATACGTTTACCTGCCAGCCGGTGTGCGGACCTGCGAGAGCGTGTCTGCAGACCGGAAAATATGCGGTGGAACTGGGATGCGCGGCCAACGCCACGGCACTGCCGAAGGGACATAAGACGGTGGCGCAGTATCTTGACGAAGCCGGGTACCATACAGCCATGGTCGGAAAGTGGCATCTCGGTTCCGATCTCGGAACGGGCGGAACGAATAACTATGCAAACGCGCCGGTTCCGGAGGAGAAGCGCGGAGGATTTCAGTACTGGATGGGCTCGGACTGCCTGGAATTTACCAGCTGCGCCTATAACGGATATGTTTTCGACGGGAATATGAAGCGGGTCGACTTCATCGGCCCCCGCACCGACTGCATCCAGAACTTTGCCCTGGATTATATCCGGAAGTACAGGAGCAGGGATCCGTTTTATCTCTACATTGCCCACATTGACCCGCATCATCAGAACGATCACGAAAGAGTTGACGGGCCGGACATGAGCAAGGCGCGTTTCGGGAATTACAAAGTTCCTGCGGATCTGGTCGGAACGGACGGCAACTGGCGCGAGAACATGCCGGATTATCTGGGAGCATGCAATGCACTTGATTTCAACGTGGGACGCCTGATCGACTGCCTGAAGGAAAAGGGAATCTGGGAAAATACCGTGATTATTTATTCTTCCGATCACGGAACTCATTTTCTGACCAGAAACCGCGAATACAAACGGACGGCGCATGATAACTCCATCCGTGTCCCGCTCATCATAGCAGGACCCGGCTTCGAGGGAGGAAACACGGAACAGTGCATGGCAAGCCTGATCGATCTTCCGGCTACCATTCTGGATATTGCCGGAATTAAAAAGCCGGATGATTATCAGGGCGTGAGTCTGAAAAAGGTGGTATCCGGAGAAGCGGAAGGCCCCTCGGAAGCGTTTCTGGAAATCAGCGAGAATCATATCGGACGCGCGGTCAGGACGAAAAAGTGGACCTATTCCGCGAGAGCCTGCGGCAATGCGGCAAAGGAAGCGGACGCGGAACTGTTTTATGATGATCTTCTCTATGACAATGAAAATGATCCCGCGCAGAAGCATAACCTGGTCGGCAAACCGGGCTATGAAGAAGTACTGAAGAAAATGCGGGCTCTGACGGAGAAATACATGCGGACAGCACGCGAACGGCCGGACTCCAGGATACTGCCTTCGTCCGAAGCACCGGAGGAATGGAAAAAATGGTCGCCGTTCGACAAATCCAGTCTGACCCCGGTCCCGCATGCCTATACGGATTTTGATGAGCGGTAAACAAATAAAGCGGAATTAAACCAAAGGAGGAAAGGTATATGAAAAGAAGAATAGCAGCATTGTTAACGGGATTCTGTATGTGTTTTACGCTTGCTTCCTGCGGCGGATCTTCATCGTCCGTGCAGACTTCCGCAAAGGCGGCAGCGACAACGGTCAAAGCGGCATCGTCCGCGGTGGCAGCAACCGCAGCAGCGGCAACAACTGCGAAGGCGGCTGCATCCGAAACCAAGGCTTCTGCGGGAACTTCATCCGCGGCTTCGAAGGCGGCATCTTCCGGGAATTCCGGAAAGACCACCATTCAGTTCTGGCACTCCATGTCCGGCGGCAGCGCCAAAATTTTTGACACGATGATTGAAAAATTCAACGCGAGCCAGGACAAGGTCGAAGTAGTCGGAACCTATCAGGGCGATTACTTTTCTTCCATTGCCAACGCGATCAATGCGATTTCCTCCGGCAACGGTCCGGATCTCATTCAGACCGGGTCAGACCAGGTGAGACTATTAAGCGATGAAAAAGGAATTGTGGCGAATCTGAAAAGCTATATGACGAAGGACAGCGGCGTCTGGTATGAGGATTTCACGGAAGGCTTCATCAAGCCCTATGTAAGCGATAACGGGAATATGATCGCAGCACTTCCCATGGGATGCTCCACACCCGTCATGTACACGAATACGACCCTGATGAAAAAGGCCGGGATCAACAGCGTGCCGACAACCTGGGACGAGCTTGAAGCGGACTGCCAGAAACTGGCGGAAGGAAAGTACTGCGATTACGGCTTCTCGCAGCCGCGCGCGGTCTGGTATTTCTGGACCATCATTCCCAACTACAGCGGCCAGGATATCTTCTCTGCGGACGGACAGAAGGTTGCCTGCCGGGACGGCGGAATAGCGGCATATACGTTCCTGCAGAACATGGTAAAGAAAAATTATTATTATCCCACACCGGCGGCGGACGGAAACACGATCGTCCAGCAGATGATGCAGACCGGGAAACTCTGTTTCTATGTGACGTCCATCGGAAGCCTCGGGACAATGGAAAAAGTCGCCAAGGAAGGACAGTGGGATCTGGCGGTTACGAACATTCCGGGGAAGGCAGCATCATCCGTGCCGTCGGGCGGAAATTCTCTGGTCATGCTGGAATCTTCCAAACACAAGGATGCTGTCTGGCAGTTCATAAAGTGGCTCTATACTTCGGAGGACGGCGTGCCGGCATTCGATGCGGGAACGGGTTATCTTGCCTGTACCAATACGCTGAAGAATTCGAAGACTGTACAGGACAAAATCAAGGCGGACAAGAACTATGCGGCAGCCTATGAGTATACAAAGAATATCAACAATAACCACATTATTACCGGAGAAAGCGATATGTCCACGGATGTTGTAACATTCATGGATGCCGTATTCTTTGATCAGAAAGACGTCACGGCTGAGTGGGACAAACTGGAAAAAATCATGAACGACAAACTGAAGGAACATAACACCAAATAACGGTCCGGACAGATTTTGAAAGCCTTAAAAAATGGCTGTATTTTACCGGACAAGAATCAATATACTGCGGCACCCATACTGTTTCATAAACCAACGGGAAGCTTCGGAAACGGACTTCCCGTTTTATGATGCACAGAGCCGTGCGGAAAATTCCGTACCTCCTGGACTGCGGCCCGCGCGCGGGCAGGAAACGAAAAATCTGTCCTGTGTGACTGCTCCGATTGATGTGAATGCGGAATGGTGTTAAAGTATGGTGCGGAAAGAAGGAATAGAGAAGGTGAAGAATATCCTGATTTTATTTACGGATCAGCAGAGGTACGATACGATCGGTGCACTGGGGAATTCCACTGCGCAGACGCCGAACCTCGACCGGCTGGTGAAGGAATCGGTCATTTTTGACCGCTGCATTACGCCGTCTCCGGTCTGCGTCCCGGCAAGGTTTTCCATGTTTGCGGGCCAGTACCCGGCACGCACGGGCTGCAATAACAATAATTATGAGAACAGCTGTGACAGCGAGGGCTTCTATGCACGTCTTACCAAGGCAGGCTATCAGAGTTTCTGCGTGGGGAAAATGCACCATCTGAAGGATCCTTACGGTCCGATGGGATTTGAAAAGCGGTTCACGCAGGAAGAACTCTCCGATCCGCAGGATGATTACACACATTTCATTGAAAAAAGATATCCTTATATTTTTGACTATAACGGCATGCGGAGCGAGATGTACTATATGCCGCAGATATCGCCTCTTCCCGCGGAGGACCATCCCACGGCATGGGTTGCAGACCGCAGCATGGAATGCATTCGGAACCGGGATAAAGACAGACCGCTTCTTCTGGTTTCTTCCTTTATCCATCCGCATCCGCCGTACTGTCCTCCGGCGCCCTGGAACAAACTTTTCCGCGATGATCCGCCGGAACCGTTTATTCCGCCGGAGGATGATTTCGGGACTCTCAGGGATATGATCGGATGGCGCTGCAGCTGCGAGCGGCTGGAGATGAGCCGCCAGGACATTCTGCGGACGAAGAATTTTTACTATGCCTGCGTATCCTTCGTGGATTATCAGATCGGCCGCATCATAAGGGCTTTAAAAGAAGCCGGAATCTACGACGACACGCTGATCCTGTTCGCGTCCGATCACGGAGATATGATGGGAGACTACAACGCCATCGGGAAACGCACCATGGTGGACTGTTCCTGCCATGTCCCCTTTATTCTCCGGAACCCGGAGAAAAATGCAGGACACCGCATGGATGTCTGCTCTCTTGTGGATGCAGCGCCGACGATTCTTTCGTTTGCAGGCGTACCGTATGACGAGAGCGAATATGACGGCGTGGACCTGTTTTCGGAGAAGCGGCATGAATATGTGTTTTCACAGCACGGCTGCGGAAAAGACGGAGTCTACATGATTACGGACGGAACGCACAAGCTGGTTTTTCAGGCTGCCGATCAGAAATATTACTATTTCGATTCTGCACCGGAAAAACGGAATGTCTACCGGGAAAATGATCCGCAGATCCGAAAATTCAGAGAAAAGCTGGATCAGTATCGTGCGGGGGACCGCAATAAAACTCCGGAAAGCAAAACCTACGAAGTATATACGAAGACGCATCCGCATTATCCGGGACGCATGGATCATACCGCGCGGAGAGATGAGGAAGCAGCGCGGATCCCGGAAGGATACCGGATCGATATTTAAATCGGCGGAAAGGAAAACGGCATGGCCTGTGTGATCGGAATTGATTCCGGCGGGACAAAGACAGAAACGGTTCTGGTCCGGACGACAGGGGAAATCCTCTGCAGGGATCTGAAGAGCGGCGGAAATGCGATGGATATCGGTGAAGCAGAGGCAAAGAAGGTAATTCTTTCCGCTGTTACGGATGTCCTGAAAAAGGCTGAGCAGTCCGGTGAACGGGTCGTGACGCTTTACGGCGGGATTGCCGGCATTATCCCGTTCGGAGATTTTCTTTCCGCATATCTTTCGGAGAAGACGGGACTGGAAAAAGTCCGGATAGAGGATGACGGAAACAACATGATATCCGGGACTTTCGGACATGAGGATGCCTGCTGCATCGTGTGCGGAACCGGCTCTTCCATGTATGTGAGAATCAAAGGGAAACCACTCGTGCATATCGGTGGACTCGGATATCTGATCGATACGGGCGGCAGCGGATTTGAAATCGGACAGGCTGCTCTGAAGGCCGTGTTCCGTGAACTTGACGGCAGAGGAGAAAAAACAGTGCTGACGGAGCTGATTACAGAGGTTCTCGGAAAGGATCCGCGTAAGAGCATGGCGGAAATCTATACGGGAGGAAGAGCATTTATCGCTTCGCTTTCCCATACCGTATTCGAGGGATGTCTCCGGAAAGATCCCGTTTCCGAAAGAATATTTGATCAGGGCGCATACGCACTTGCAGAACTGACCCTGGCGGCTGAAAAATATTTTGCCGGGCAGTTCCGCGTGGCTTTGAACGGCGGGATGTTCACATCCCATCCGGACTATGCGGCAGCAGTGAGAGAGAAGAGCTCGAAACGCGCCGTCATGGTCCTGGCGGAAGTGCCGCCGGTCTACGGCGCGGCAGTGGAAGCAATGTGGGATGCAGGAATGGAGCCGGATAAGGCATTCCGGGAGAACTTCATGGCATTCTACATGAAGTGCAAAGAAAAGCGGCAGAAATGAAGAAGGAAAACGGAACAGAATCAGAAGAAAGCAGCAGAAAGAAAAACGGTCGGTAAAACAGCAGGAAAAAAAGAGGAGAACGATAAAAGCAGTGTGAAGCGGTTTACGGCGTTATTTCCGGCTACGACAAAATCGGCAGAGACAACCAAACAGCGTCAGACGGCAAGCGGATCGATGTAAAGACCAGCGGACAGAACATTGTACTAATCGCAGGAGAAAAACCGGAAAAAGCCCGGACTGAACGTATCTTGCAGGTGAAAAGGCGTCAAAGGAACACGCGGAATGGCGCAGCAGGCATTCTTTGCCGGACAGGGCGATGTTCCGTATACTTCATCCACCTGTACGACGGCCTGCATGAAGATGAGGTCATCCGGTTATGGAAAGAGCTTTACAGTACGATTGTCTTCATTACGCACAATGTGGAAGAATCGATTTATTTCGCAGACTGGATTCTTGTCCTGACCAATAAACCCGCAGGCGTAAAGAAGGATATCATGCTGGATCTGCCGAGACCCGGAGATATCACCAGCGATGCATTCATCAAATACCGCATGCAGGTTGAAGCGCTGATCAAATGGTGGTAAAGTTCTGTATTGAAGAGAAGACACAGGCTGAAAAATTGAGAAGGCCCGCCTGCCTGCGCAGCAGACGGGTTTTCTTTTTGCAAGAGGTATTATCAAAAAAAACAGGACCGGAGGGAAATATCATGGAAAAGGACTGCAGATATTATTATTCCTGTTACGGATCGGATGAGGACGATTACCCGCATCTGTTCCGGATTATGGAGAAAATCGCACCGATGAAGGCAGGTACGGAACTTGCAATTTTCACGGAGAAATCTGCCAGACCCTCACATATCAGGAATCTCCTGGAAATGAAGGACCGTCTGATGAAATATCCGGTCATATTTCACGGCCCGTTTGCGGAACTGGAAGCGACCAGCGAACCGGGAAGCAGCGAAGCGGAGTATATGAAAGAGTCGTACCGGAGATCATTTGATATCTGCAGGGAATTTCATGCCCCGTCCATCGTGATGCATACGAACCAGAGGACATACGCGGACGGAGAAAAGGATCATCTGCAGCGGAACGCCATATTGATGATCAGGGCGCTCGGAGAAACAGCCCTGCGTAAAAATGTTGAACTTACCGTGGAAAATGTAGGATTTCGTTATAATCACAGCATGCTGTTTTCGGAAGATGAATTTATTGATCTTTTCAATGAAATCCCGGAAAATGTCCAATGTCTGATCGATATTGGCCATGCGTTTCTGAATGGATGGGATATGGAGAAGGTGATCGGAAAACTTTCGGGCCGCATCCGTTCCTATCATATTCATAATAATGACGGAATCCGGGATATTCACAGACCGCTCTTTGAGAAAAACATGATATATTCCGAACGGGAAATGACGGATCTTCTGAAACTGATGAAGCGCCTTACGCCTGAGGCCAGATGGACACTGGAATATGCCCCGGGACCGCATATAACGCCGGAATTGGTCTGCAATGATTTTTCCAAAATTATGAAGATCCGTGAAGAATGAAATGATAATACATATTGCGTAAAAAAACGAAATCAGATTTGACGGATTATCGACATCTATTACATTGACTTTCGAAAATAACATAATTATACTTAAAGAAACGAAAGAAAACGTAATTATTTGTATAAACATATTATGACTGTTATCGAAAAGCGGAGGAGTATAGTATGGAGATCGAAGAGGTATTGAAAAATAAGCCGTTTCAATGCAGCTGCGGAAGAAAACATGACACGCCTCTGGGTGATGTTGTCGTAAAGGAGGGTGCGCTTCAGGAGATCCCCATGCTTCTTGAAAAGTACGGAATCAGGAAGCCTTTTCTGTTTTATGATGAAAATACTTTTGCGGCGGCAGGAGAGAAAGTGAATGCCGTTCTCAGGAAATCCGGCATTCCGTTTTCCGATTACTGCTTCGGGAAAGAGCGGATCGCGCCGAATGAGGCGGCGGTCGGTTCCGCGTTTCTGCATTTTGACCAGGACTGCGACGGCGTGCTGGGAATCGGTTCCGGCGTCATCAACGATATCTGCAAGATCGTTACCAACAAGACCGGAAAAGAATATATTTCCGTGGGGACTGCGCCGTCCATGGACGGTTATGTTTCCGGAACGTCATCCATGGAAGTGGACGGACTCAAGGTTTCTCTAGACAGCCACAGCCCGATTGCCGTTGTGGCGGATCCGGACATCCTGGCTGCGGCACCCATGCGCATGATCCAGGCGGGAATAGGCGACATGCTCGCCAAGTACATCAGTATCTGCGAATGGCGGATTTCGCACCTTCTGATCGGGGAATATTACTGTGATACGGTAGCAAAGATGGTAAAGGAATCGCTGAAGAAATGCGTGGATTCCGCAGAAGGAATCCGTGACAGGAAGCCGGAGGCCGCAGCGGAGGTCATGAAGGGACTTGTCCTGGCAGGCGTCGCGGCAAACTATGCGGGCTGTTCAAGGCCCGTATCCGGAATGGAGCATTATTTTTCCCATATATGGGACATGAGAAGCCTTCAGTTCAAAACGCCGTCCGATTTCCACGGGATCCAGTGCTCGATCGGCACGGTGCTGACGCTTAGGGTATACCGGGAAATCATGAAGATGACACCCGATGAAAAGAAGGGTGATGCATACGCGGAAGGATTTGATCTGAACGACTGGTACGGGAAGCTTCGCGGTTTCCTGGGAGAGAGTGCGGAAGCTATGATCCGCGGCGAAGAAAAAGAACATAAATATGATGTTGCAAAACATCATGAGAGGCTGAAAAGGATCTGCGAAAACTGGGGACAGGTGCAGGGAATCATCCGGGAAGAACTGCCGGCGGAAGAGGCAGTACTGAATGTTCTGAAAACCATCGGAGCGCCGCAGAGCCCGGAAGAGATCGGGATCCCGATGAAGGATGTCAGGACGACATTCACAATGACGAAGGATATCCGCGACAAGTATATCGGCAGCAGGCTCCTCTGGGATATGGGAGAGCTTGACGAAACCGCGGACAGACTTTTCGGATAAGGGAAAGGAAACGGAACGATGAAAAAGGGAATGATATCACCGTCTCTCATGTGCCTGGATCTCATGAATGCGGAGGCCGGCGTAAGGGAACTGGAAAAAGCCGGCGCCGACTATCTGCATGTCGATATCATGGATAATCACTTTGTACCGAACATCACATTAAGCGCCGATTTTGTCCGGGCGCTCCGGACCGTGACAAAGGTTCCGCTGGATATTCACCTGATGATCGAGAAGCCGGAAAACAGTCTGCAGGCTTTTGCAGACTGCAGTGAGAGGGACATTGTCTGCATTCATTACGAAGCGACCGTGCATATCGAACGGGCACTGCAGGAAGTGAAGAAACTCGGATGCAAAGCCGGCATTGCCCTGAATCCGGGAACACCTCTGTGCGTTCTGGAAGATCTGATTCCCGATATCGACATGGTTCTGATCATGACGGTCAACCCCGGCTTCGCAGGACAGAAGCTGGTTCCGGCAACGCTTGACAAAATCAGCCGGTGCAGGACCATGCTTCAGAAGCTTTCACCCGACAGAGACATCTTAATCGAGGCAGACGGAAACGTGAGCTTCGAGAATGCGAAGAAAATGCGGAAGTGCGGTGCGGATATCTTTGTAGCCGGTTCTTCCAGCTTATTCGGGAAAGACGGAACGCTTGCGGAAAATTATCGGAAGCTGAAGCAGGCCATCCGCTGATTTCCGCAGCAGTCCGGCACAGACCATCGGATCCATGAGGGCGGTATCTTCCGGTCTGCGAAATCTGCCCGTTTCCCGCTGTATGCCTGATCGTACAGGAACCTTTTGAAACCGAGCCTGGAAGAGAAACGGAAGATAAAGAACTTAACTTAAAGACCTGTCCAGATATTGAATCACGGATAAAAAACATACCTCTCTGAAACTACGGGGCTTAAAGCGCCCCTATGCGTTTCAGAGAGGTATGTTTTTTTTATCCGCATGCTTTATTCGAATTCTTTTATCCGCATTTATAACCTGCTGCCCGGATCTGCCGTACTGTTACGCGTGCAGTCCGCGCTTCCGTAAAATCCCGAGCGCAACTTCAGGCGCATTGCATGTGTAAAGAGAAGAAGTGCTCCGGATTGCCTTTTCGACTGCCTCTTCGGTATCCGGACACCAGCACCACGGGTCAATCCCGTGTACCCGGTAGTCCGCGCAGAGCCCCGGCGTCAGGTCGTCCATGCCTATTCCGACGCTGTAATAATGTTCTTCCGTGTGCGGAGAGAACTTCTTTACCATGTGAGCGGGGAATCCCTGTGTCTTCATGCCGTAGCGTTCGTGAACATAGGTTGTCACCTCGGCATTGAAACAGGCAATCACGCACCGGTCGGAAAAATCATATTTCTTTAAAAGCGCGACGGTCCTGTCGATCGCTTCTTTCCGGTAATCCTTCATTTCCACATTCAGCATGAAGGCAGGGTTATCGATGATCTTCAAAAGATCCTCGAACAGCGGGACTTTCTGCCCCGCAAATTCCGCGGAAAATTTGATTCCGGCATCCAGCTCCTGAAGCTCCGCGAACGTATAGGCTTCCACATTGCCGGTACCGTTTGTCGTGCGGGTAAGCTCCGTATCGTGCATTAAGATGAGCTGTCCGTCGGCAGTCATGTGGATATCCGTCTCAATGCCGTCGACTCCCGTCTCGATTGCTTTTTTAAAAGACAGCATGGTGTTCTCGGGATAATGAGCCCGCATGCCGCGGTGCCCCACGACCCATATGTTTTTTTCCGACTGTGTCCAGAACATGATTTATTTTCCCCCTTATAAAATATGAAACGGCGGTCCCGAGAGCGACGAAGGTGCTCTCTGCAAGACCGCCGTTTACCTGCTTACAGATATTTGATCAGATCGCCGATCGTTTCCTCTGCCACCGTGGCATGCACGGCCGACTGGTTCGCATAATCTTCATGGCTGGTTTCTCCGCTGAAGACAAGCGCTGTCTTTACGGGACAGGAATTCCCGAGGGCAATGTCGGTATAGAGACGGTCCCCGACCATGCACACTTCTTCACATTGTAAACCGTACTGCTCAGCTGCGGCATCGGCAATGAAGCGGTTCGGCTTGCCGATCACGGCGTCCGCATTTCTTCCGGTCGATGCCTTCACGAAGGCCATCATGGATCCGGTATCCGGGATGAATCCGTTTTCAACGGGACAGTTGAAATCAGGATGCGTGGCAATATAAGGAAGTCCTGCCCGCACTGCATTGCAGAGATCGGTGAGCTTCTGATAGGTGAGCGTCTGGTCGAAACCGAGGACGACCGCACAGGGCTTTTCCGCATGGATTTCATATCCGGCATCCGTGAACTGCTTTTCAAGACTCGGCGTACCGAAAAGAAGTATATTTTTTCCGAACCCTTCCCGCTTCAGGTAAATAAGCGTCGCATCCGCGGAAGTGAAGATATCGTCCGAGGTGACTTTTGCGCCCATGCCCGTGAGCCGTTTCACATAGTCGGAGCGGCTCCGCGAGGAATTGTTCGTCAGGAACAGAAACCGTTTTCCGGCCTTATCCGCCGCATCGAGAAATTCCAGCGCGCCGGGCAGGAGATTGTTGCCGAGATAAAAAGTTCCGTCCATATCCAGCATATACAGCCGGACATCCTTTAAGGGGTTTGTATTCATTCGCTTACCTTTCTTTCAGTCAGAATAAAGTCTGTTATACATTCCCGTCAAAGAAATGTTCGGCTGCATCTTCGGCAAATTCGTTTAAGAGTCCCAGATCCCAGAGAAGCTGCAGAAGCGTGTAGCGGTCACGGACTTCCTTCGCGGCTTTTATGCCCATGGTGTAAAGTTCTCTTTCGACACCGACGCCCTGCGGCGTATACGGTGCGCCGAGATCCTTTAAAATGCTGATGAGGCGTTCCGTCTGCGGGAGTTCATTCCTGATCATGCCGGTGATTTCGTCCCAGTGCTTCTCAATGGTATCGATGCGCTTCAGGCATTTTGCGGAATCGTTCTTGCCGACTTTTTCCTCAAGCAGGATGACGCCGGGCGCAGCCTTGTCGAAATCTTTTTCCATTTCCTTTTTCCAGGCTTCAAAGTCGAAGGAACCGCCGGACTTTCTTGCGGCGGCAAAATCAATTTTCCGGTCAATCAGCCTGTGGTACATATAGCAGCACGTCACCGCACCGACAGCCACTTTCCGTCCGTGGAATACCGGCTTTCTTCCGGCAAACAGAAAACGCATTTCCAGGAAATGGGAAAGATGATGCTCGCATCCGGATGCGGGTCTGGAATTGCCGGCATAGTACATGGCAATGCCGGTCAGCACGAGAGCCTTCATGATCGCGGATACTGCCTTCGGGTCCCGTTTTTTGACGCCGTCTGCATTGTCCATGACTTCGGCAATGGAATGCTCCACCATGCGGACAATTGTGGGACAGTAATATTCTTCGTTTACGATTTGGGAAAGCTTCCAGTCGGTGAGGCAGGTGAACTTTCCGAGAATGTCGCCGAGTCCCGCATTGATCAGATCCATGGGAGCCCGGCAGAGGATATCGGTGTCTCCGATGATGGCTTCCGGAGAATGCGCATCGAAGGTGGTCTTTAAGTTATCCGAAATGAGAGGTGCGCCGACGGAAGCAAATCCGTCCATGGAAGGAGCCGTCGCGACGATGAAATATTCCCTTCCGCACATGAAACTCGCGAATTTACTGAGGTCGTTGATGCATCCTGTGCCGACGCCGATCAGAAGATCGCAGTCGCGGGTAATGGACATGACGACGCTGCCGAGAGATGTCTCGTCAGGCACCAGCTCCTCCGTGAAAAGACGGAGAGAATTTTCGATGCCGGCCTCCGTGAGAAGGGAGATCAGCTTTTTTCCTGCCGCTTCATAGGTGTTGCTGTCGCAGATCACCAGAACATTTTTGTGACCGTATTTTCTGACAAGTTCTGGTACACGGAATATGACTCCAGGATCGATCAGCACCTCTTTTAACGGCGTGCGGTGCTTTTTCCCGCAGACACAGTCATATTCCTTACCGATATAATCCGTCAGCTGGAACTTTTCAGGCTCAATCAACATTTTGAATATCTCCCCTTCCCAAGTTTACGAATGCCCTGTACAGGCAAATTGAAATAATGATACTTATGCTTTTTTTCATTTTATCATAGTCGAAAGAAATCGTCAATGTATATTACGAAAATGAAACCTGCGGCCGGAAACGCCGCGGAGAAGCTGAAAGCACTAAATATTGTTAAGATTGACAGCGCGACGGGAAGAGAATATAATTTTTTTGTTGAATATGATGTATTTCAGAAGCTAAATAATTCGAAATAACTCGAAAATGGAAACAGGGGGTAAGATATGCTGATCGCCGAACGGGAAAAATATGTGCTGCAGTATCTGGAGGAACAGTCATCCGTTACCGTAAAACAGCTGAGCGATGATATGAACGTTTCGGAAGTGACTGTCAGAAAACTTCTGGAGCAGATGGAGCGGGAAGGACAGCTGAAGCGTTCCTGGGGAGGTGCGGTCCGGATAGGAAACGCATCTCAGGAATTTTCCTACGCGGTTAAGTCCTCCCGGCATCTTGCGGAGAAAAGGGCAATTGCAAGGGCTGCCTATGATCTGATCAAAGAGGACGAGACCATCTACATCGATACGGGCACAACTTCCTTTGAACTGGTGAAACTGATCGTCGGAGGGAACAAGCGTCTTTCCGTATGTACAAATGCCTTCAATATACTGGGGGAACTTCAGAAACGTTCGGACATTCAGGCAGTGATGATCGGCGGGGAATTAAGGCCTGCCATTTATTCCTGTGTTGGGATGATGACGGTAAAGATGCTCGGCATGATCATTGTCGACCGTGCCTTCATCACCGGGGACCATTATTCGATCGAGCACGGTTTCTCCGTGTCGCATCTGCAGGATGCAGAGGTAAAGATTGCCGTGCAGAAATCAGGAAAAAGAAACTATATCGTCATGGATTCCAGTAAGTTCGGGGATGACTCCATGGCCATGATCGCGGAGATGGGTGCACCGGTTACGCTGATCACGGACTGGAAGCTTCCGAAGGAAGCAGCGGTGGAAATCGAAAAACGCGGAACGCAGGTCATACTTGCTCCGCAGGTGTAAGGAGCGCGAAAACAGTATGGAAAAACGGTATTCCATCGGAGTGGATTTCGGTACACTGAGCGTTCGGGCACTGATCGCGGACATGGACACGGGAGAAGAAAAAGGAACGGCGGTCTTTGAATATCCGCATGCGGTCATGACGGAGAAACTTCCGGACGGCACAAAGATCCCGAAGAATTTTTCCCTGGCATACCCGGAGGATTATCTGAACGGTATGGCTGCAGTGATCAGGGAAGCAATGAGAGAAAGCGGAATCGGGAAGGATCTGATCAAAGGAATCGGCGTGGATGCCACATCGGCATCCGTTCTGCCGATCACGGAGAACGGCGAGCCACTCTGTACCCTTCCGGAATTCGTTTCCCGTCCGCATGCCTATATCAAGCTCTGGAAGCATCACGGTGCGGCGGCACAGGCACAGCGGATGAGCAGGACCGCATCTGCACGGCATGATGACTGGATTTCCTATTATGGAGGTAATATAAGCCCGGAGCTGTTTCTTCCGAAAGCGCTGGAAACGGAAGAAGAGGATCCGGAGGTCTGGAACCGGGCATACCGCTACCTGGAAGTCGGAGACTGGATTACGAGGGTTTTAACCGGTGAAGATGTGAGAAGCATGTCCATGGCTTTCTGCAACAGTTTCTACAGGAAGGGGAGCGGCTATCCGCCGGTGGATTTCTGGAAGGAAGTCGCACCGGAGCAGGAACCGGTCACCCGCAAAATTTTCGGAAGATTCATCCCGATCGGGGGCATTGCGGGTAGATTAAAGGAAAATTCGGCAGCCGGTCTCGGTCTGAATGCGGGGACACCCGTAGCCGCGTCGCTGATCGATTCCCACGCTTCGGTGCCCGGATGCGGCGCGGACAGGGCGGGCGATATGGTGCTCGTGATCGGAACGAGCGTCTGTTATATGATGAACACGGAACGGGGCCACGGGATCCCCGGTATTTACAGCGGAACGGAAGAAGCGAATATTCCCGGACTCTTCGGCTATGAAGGCGGACAGAGTTCCGGCGGCGACAGTCTTGAATGGTTTGTGAAGAGAGCGGTTCCCGCGGAGTATGAAAGGAAAGCCGCTGAGGAGAAAATAAGTATCCATGAGTATCTGACCCGGAAGGCATCTGCTCTGGTGCCGGGAGAATCCGGACTCATTGCGCTGGACTGGTGGAACGGCGTGCGGTCGCCGTTCATGGACCCGGAACTTACCGGTGTCATGACCGGGCTGACTCTGCACACGAAGCCGGAGGAAATGTACCGTGCCATGATTGAATCGGTGTGCTTCGGCGGAAGGCGCGTTCTTGACCTGTTTGGAGATAACGGCGTCGAAGTGAAACGTATCATCGCGGGAGGCGGCATTGCCCGGAAAAACCCCATGATGATGCAGATCATGGCGGATGTCCTGAACCGGGAAATCTCAGTCTGCAGAAGCAGAAATTTAAGCGTACTCGGAAGCGCAATCGCGGGGGCTTCCGCAGCGGAAGGCGGTACGGCCGAAAGCTGCATGAATGCAATTAAAGACATGCATTCGGAAACGGACAGAACTTACCGGCCCGAAAAAAAGAATGCGGAAATCTATGAAAATCTGTACAGACGATTCTTGGGCCTGTCTGATTATTTTTTAAAATTTGAGCACGAGGAGGAGTCAAGAGATATATGAAAAAGAAACTGATCGTATTTTCTGCGGATGCAATGGTGACGGAGGATCTACAGCATCTTTCCACGCTCCCGAACTATAAAAAATATCTGGCCGGCGGCTGTGCGGTGAAGAAGGTGCGGTCGATTTATCCGACCATCACGTATCCCTGCCACACGACCATGATCACCGGCGTATATCCGGACCGCCACGGAGTATGCGGAAATTTTCAGTTTCATCCGGGCGTTACGGAACTTCCGTGGAAATGGGATTATTCCTGCAATCACTGCAGGCAGGATATTTTTACCGCTGCAAAAAAGGCCGGTTATTCCACAGCAGCCGTGTTCTGGCCGGTGACGGGAAACCATCCCGCGATCGATTATCTGATCGATGAGTACTGGAAGCAGTCGCCGGACGAAACGCCTGCCGAAACCTGGGGCAGAGAGGGCTCCGACGCCCGCATGATCGAGATCATCAACCGCCATATGGCGGGGACGGAAGTCCGGAAACATCCGTCCACGGAAAAATTCATTGTGGCCTGTACCTGTGACATTATCCGCGAATATAAGCCCGATCTCATGTTCCTGCATCCGGCAAACATCGACGCATACCGGCATCGGAACGGCGTCTTTAACGACCGGGTCACGAAGGCTGTGGACGAAACGGATGAATGGATAGGCGAGATTATGGAAGCCGTGAAGGATGCCGGCGTACTGGAGGAAACCAATTTTGTCCTGACGAGCGATCACGGACAGATGGATATCCGGCGCGTCTTAAATCCGAACGTGATTTTTGCGGATAAGGGCCTGATCCGTGTCAATAAAGAAGGAAGCTTAAAGGACTGGGATGCATGGTGTCTGTCCGGAGGGCTGTCGGATCTCGTATATTTGAAGGATCCGGAGGACAAGGCACTTTATGCAAAGGTCCGTGATCTTCTGAACTTCATGTGCGAAGAAGGAATCTACGGGATCAGCAGAGTCTTTACGGCGGAGGAAGCGGAGAAGGAACATCATCTGAAGGGGGATTTCTCTTTTGTCCTCGAATCAGACGACTATACTTCCTTCGGCGATGCTTTCGTAAGGCCGATCGTGAGGAACTTTGACGTGAGCGATTACCGCTACGGCAGGGCGACGCACGGACATCTGCCGGAAAAAGGACCGCAGCCGGTATTTCTCGCTTCGGGTCCGGATTTTGCCAGAAACGTGACCATTGAAGAAGGAAGACTGATCGACGAGGCGCCGACCTATGCGGCCATGCTGGGCGTGGATCTTCCGGGGACGGATGGGAAACCGATAAGTGAATTTTTAACAAACTCGTAAGGATTCAAAAATTGTGTGAAAGCCTGTAAAATAAGGAGTTTTAGAAGCATAGCAAAGTTTCAACTGAAAAAAATTGAAAACAAATTGACAAATTGAAAATAAATGATAGTATATTTTACTGTAGAGTATGAATGAAATGCATTTTTTACCGTACAATCTGCACAAATTGAATAAATACCGCTTGCTGAAAGAGGGAAAAAGATGGCTTCGATTACTTTTCAAAAAGTTACGAAAAAGTTTGGAGACAATATCGTAATTGAAAATCTGGATCTCGAAATCAAAGACGGTTCCTTTACGGTCCTGGTCGGTCCGTCCGGATGCGGAAAGACAACCCTTCTCCGCATGATTGCCGGAATAGGTCCCCAGACGTCGGGATCCGTTCTGATCGACGGAAAAGATGTAACGCAGATTGCGCCCGGAAAACGCGGTGTCGCAATGGTTTTCCAGAACTATGCAATTTATCCCACCATGTCGGTAAGAGACAACATCGAATTCGGACTGAAAAACAACAAGATTCCGAAGGAAAAGAGGGATATGCTGGTAAGGGAAGCCGTCGAAAAGGTAGGCATGACGGAGTATCTCGACAGGCAGCCCGGGACGCTTTCCGGAGGACAGAGGCAGAGAATTGCCCTTGCCCGTGCAATTGTCAAAAATCCATCCGTGTTCCTGATGGATGAGCCGCTTTCAAACCTGGATGCAAAGCTCAGAGTCCAGATGAGAGTCGAGCTGATCGAGCTTCACAATAAGCTGAAGACCACATTTGTGTACGTGACGCATGATCAGGTCGAAGCAATGAGCATGGCGGATACGATTGTTCTGATGAACAAGGGAAAAATCATGCAGGAAGCGAAGCCCACCGCCATGTACCGTGATCCCGACAATCTGTTCACGGCACGGTTTATCGGTTCGCCGGCTATGAATATGAAAAAGCTGAACGAGAACGGTGAAATCCTCGGCTTCCGTCCGGAAAAAGCGAAAATCGGGAGAACACCTTTCGAAAATGAGTTTTCTGCGAAGGGAACGATCATTGCCAAGGAAACCCTGGGCAGCGAAGTGCAGTATTCCGTAAGAGACAAGGACAGCGACATCTTCATCGTCAAGACCGAAGACGAAGAATACGAGATGGGAAACGAGGTCTATACGGGATGTGATTATAAGAATATTTATATTTTCGACAGCAAAGAGCAGAGAGTGAGAGACAAGGATCCGCGTTATCCGGAATATATGGAGAAAGTGAGGGCGCTGAAACTATGAAAACTCCCCTCAGGGAACGGCTGAAACCGTATCTGCTTCTGCTTCCGGCCTTTGTCGGCATAGCACTTTTCACTGTGTATCCGGTTATCCGCCTGATTTATTTGAGCTTTTTCAAGGTGAATCAGCTGAATACCTCGAAGACGACGTTCGTCGGCTGGAAAAATTATATTTCCCTCCTCGGCAATTCCGCGTTCATGACATCGCTTAAGAATACCGGAGTTTATTCGCTCTGGACCATCGTGTTTACGCTGGCAATTGCTCTGTGCCTTGCCGTCTGGCTTTCACAGAAGCAGGACCATCTCAGCAAGTTCACACAGGGTGCTGCTTTTATGCCGCATGTGATCTCGTCCGTTTCCATAGGACTTGTGTTTTCCCAGATGATGAATCCGACATACGGCCTTTTCAATAACATTCTTGCCGTGTTCGGCGTCAGAGGTTTCCAGTGGCTGCAGAGTTCCCAGACTGCAATGGGTTCGGTGGTGTTCGTGTCCGTCTGGAAATCGATCGGATATTATTCTCTTATTATCATCGGCGCACTGCAGAGCATTTCTCCGAGCATCTATGAAGCCGCGGCACTGGACAATGCGGGAACATGGGCAACCATGAAGAAGATCACCATTCCCATGATTTCCCCGCAGCTCTTCTTTACCCTGATCGTCATGACGATCGGATCGTTCAAGGTATTCGACACCATCAGGATTTTAACGGACGGCGGCCCGAACAACGCCACCAGTTCCATTGTGTACTATATCTACAAGCAGGTATTCTGGGAATACAATATCGGACGTGCAACGACGGCAGGGGTTTTCCTTCTGATCATCGTGGGAGTTTTAACCGGTGTTTATTTCGCCCTGCTCAGTAAACGGGTCCATTACCAATAAGGAGGCTGATGAGATGTATCAAACCCGCCAAAAAATCGGACAGGTAATCGGCATCCTGGTGAAGGTGATCATCTGTGTGATCTTCATTTTCCCGTTTGTGTGGATGCTTTCCGTATCATTCCAGACGGAACAGGAAACGACCAGGCTCCCCATAACGCTGATCCCGTCCCATCTGAACTGGCAAAGCTATGTGGACGCCTGGAACTGTGCGCCCTTTGCAGTTTACATCAAGAATTCTGTCATCATCATCATTTCGATCATCCTGCTGCAGACCATTATCATGGTGCCGGCGGCATACGCGTTCGCAAAGTTCGACTTCAAGGGAAAGGGATTTCTCTTCAGTCTCATTCTGATCGCATTCATGATGCCGACGCAGGTTACTTTCCTGCCGGTCTATTATATGATGTCGGACTGGAAGGTCATGAAGACGCTTCTGCCGCAGATTCTGCCGTTCATGACGAATGCATTCGGGATTTTCCTGCTGCGGCAGTACTTCATGCAGGTGCCGGATGAGCTGATCGAAGCCGCAAAGCTGGACAATGCGAGCGAGGTCCAGATCCTCAGTAAGATCATGCTGCCGATGTCGAAGCCGGGTATTTCCGCAATTGCCCTGTTAAGCTTCGTCGGACACTGGAATGATTATTTCTGGCCGCTGGTCATGACAAACAGCGATGAAGTCCGCCCGATCACGATCGGTGTCGCGCGACTGAAGGACGCGGAAGGAAACCTGCAGTGGAACATGATCATGGCAGGCAACATGTTTCTTGTTTTCCCGATCGTCTTCATCTATATCCTGGCATCCAGGTATATCATCAATTCCTTTGTCTATTCGGGAATCAAATAACCGGACGTTTATTTTTCCATGAAAAATTCATGGATAAAAATAAAATTTTCCACAGGGAGGAAAAACAACATGAGAAAGTTGAATAAGATTCTGGCAACAGCAATGAGTGTCTGTATGTGCGCCGGACTTGCGGCATGCGGCGGCAGCAGCACGACGGCTACCACCAAGGCAGCGGCGGCAACCACAAAGGCGGCTTCTGCAGCAGCTACAACAAAGGCAGCAGCAGCAACCACAAAGGCAGCGGCGGCAGCAACCACCAAGGCAGCAGCGGCAACCACGAAAGCGGCTTCTTCCGGCAGCGCCGGCAAGACCACGGTTCAGTTCTGGCACTCAATGTCAGGAGCGAACGGCGACGCACTGGACAAGATGATCCAGACCTTCAACTCCAGCCAGGACAAGGTTGAAGTCGTCGGAACCTATCAGGGCGATTACTACACGTCCATTGCCAATGCCATTACGGCAATCGCTTCCGGAAACGGCCCGGACCTGATTCAGTCCGGTTCCGACCAGGTCCGTCTGTTAAGCGATGAAGAGGGAATTGTCGCAAATATGCTGGATTATCTGAAACCGGAAAACGGCGTTACCTATGATGATTTCTATGAGGGCTTCATCAAATCCTATTTAAGCGCTGACAAGAAATATCTGTCATGCCTGCCGATGGGCTGCTCCACTCCGGTGCTTTACTGCAACTCCACACTGCTGAAAAAAGCAGGTGTGGAAGCTCCGAAGACCTGGGACGACATGCAGGCTGTCTGCAAGAAGCTTGTTGAAAGCGGCGCAAGTCAGTACGGATTCGCTCAGCCGAGAGACTCCTGGTATTTCTGGATGATTATCCCGAACTACAGCGGTCAGGAAATCTTCTCTTCAGACGGAACGAAGCTTGCCTGCCGTGAGGGCGGCATCCAGTCCTTTGAATTCCTCGAGAACATGGTCAAGAACAATTACTTCTATCCTGGTCCTGCAACGGACAGCGGCACGAACTGCCTGCAGCTTCTTCAGGCACAGAAGGTTGCTTTCTACATCAACTCGATCGGCGGACTGAAGGGCGCAGAGAATGCGGCCAAGGAAGGCGGCTGGGATCTGGATGTGGAGGCAATTCCGGCAGGAAAAGTCGGTTCCGTTCCTTCGGGCGGAAACTCTTTAGTCATGCTGAATTCTTCCAAGAATAAAGATGCTGTATGGGCATTCTTAAAATGGCTGTATACTTCCGAAGACGGAATTGCAACCTTCGATTCCCAGTCCGGATACTTTGCCTGTACGAAGACCATCAAGAACACCAAGATCCTGCAGAAGAAGATTGCCGATGACAAGAACTATGCAAAGGCATATGACTTTATCGGCAACGTCAACAACAATCACCGTATTACCGGTGAAAGCGATCTGTCCACGGATATCATGAACTTCATGGATGCCATCTTCTATGATAAGAAGGATGTAGCATCCAGCTGGGATACCATGGAGAAAGCTGTAAATGATAAGCTGAAGGAAGCTCACAGCAAATAAGCTTCGGGGTATATCCCTTTGCGGGAAAAACAGATATAATGATGACCGGGTGCTTAGGCGCCCGGCCGTTTTTTATACATCAGCATTCAGTAAACGCGCCGGTGGTGCGTTTAACTGAATATAATAGGAAAGTGCGTCCTGTTATATAAAAAAACGCTCAGCTGATGATCGCACTCCGGCGGAGAGGAAGATGTCGCGTACGCGACCCGCCGGAGGCGGAGCATCTCACAAGTGAGATACTTTCTTACAGTACGTGAAAGGAACATGAAAGATATGACATCGGTGAATCAGAACTCGGGGAGCTGGATGAACAGACCGTTCTGGAAGGTATTCGGTGCGATCGGGGATTTTTTTGTCCTGAACTGCTTCTGGCTTCTCGGTTGTCTTCCGATCGTTACGGTCGGAACATCCACTACGGCGATCTTCTATGTGTTTTTAAAACGTAGAAGAGGAGAAGGCGGACCGCTGTGGGAGATGTATAAAAAATCATTCCGTGAGAACCTGAAGCAGTCGATATTCATCTGGCTGATATTTCTGTTCCTGATTTTTGATGTCGTGCTGGTCTGCATGACCATGATTCAGAGCGGCAGAGCGGTGAAAGCGGATTTTCTGTACGGAGGAAAGTATTTCGTAACGCTTGCCGTACTCGGATGCATTTTTGTTTCCGTACTGCTGTACAGCTTTGCCCTGCTGGCGCTTTTTCGGCAGACGATTACGCAGTGCATTGTTTCGGCGGTCGGACTTTCGTTTGGAAAGATCGGCTGGACGCTGGTTTTTCTGCTGATCATTGCGGGACTTGCGCTTCTCACCTATTACGTTGTGCCGCCGCTGTTCTTTCTCGATGTACCGCTTGCAGTCTGCCTGATCTCCTGCCGCATGAACCTGATTTTTGACCGTCAGATTGCGGTGGCGGATAAAAACAAAAAGGAATCCGGACAGTAAATTTTTGCACAAAAAAAATCTTTGAAAAGAGACATAATCTACAAACTTGCGGCACCGGTATTGCAGTGTAAAAATACCGGTGCTATATTTAGCTTAAACATATTTCGGAGTATAAAATAAGTATGAAAAAAAGCAGCCTTCAGGATATGAAAACCCATAACAGGAAGCTTCTTCTGCAGACTTTTCTGCAGGAGAACGTGATTTCCCGCATTGAACTGGCCCGGAAATCAGGCCTTTCGCCGAGTACGGTAACTTCCCTGGTGGGGGAACTGATCAGCGAGGGCATTGTCGCCGAAAGCGCGGTGCGCATGCCGACTCCCGGACGGAGCCGGACGGGGCTTTCCATCTGCGGGGACAGCGGAGCAGTGGCTGTTGTCAGCATAGGGCGTTCCGGAACGGTTATTTGTCTCTACGATATGATGCTCCGGGAAAAAGGCCGGAAGACGGCATCGGAAATTTTATTGAACGGTAATGAACTGCTTTCTGCGGTCTGTCTCTGTATGAATGAATTCCGCGAGGAGGGCATGCTCCCGGAAGAGAAGGTATCCGGTTTCGGCCTGCTTTATGACGGGGATGTCCGTCCTTCCGACTGCAGCGTCATTTATTCCACCGGCTTTTCTTCCGCACCGATTTCCTTTAAGGATGCGCTTTTTACGGAGTTCCATGCGCCGGTCACGGAGGGAACTTCCGAGAGCATCACGCTCTTGAATTCCGTTCCCGTGAAGGTCCGTGAAAATGAAAACTATGCCTGCGTTTCTGTAACGGAGGATATGATTCTGGCAGGCGTCATGATCGAAGGGCGTCCGGTCCGCATGCGGAACGGCAATTTCTGTGATCTGATGCCAGCAGCGGAAGCCTTCGGCGAAGACGGTACCGGAAAGACGCTTCTCTGCCGCTTTGCCGGAACGGTGAATTTTCTCTGTACGATTTTCCCGATCAGCGTTGTTTTCGTGCAGGGCGGAGAAAACCTCTGCCGCGGCTGGAAAAAAGCAGCGGATGAATTTTTAGAAAATACGTTAAAGTGCCGGTACAGACTGCGTTTCGAGGAAATAAGCGGCCTTAACCCGGATGCAAGAAGCAGTCTTGCGGAGATTGTCCGTACGAAGGCTCTGCTTGCCTGATGCCTTTTCTTCTTGTTTATACTGCCGCAGAAAGCGGCATATAAAATTTTATATGAGGGAGACCTCGGAAGGAGCGTCATATGGTTCAGGGAGTATTTATCATTATTGTGTTCTTTATCATCGCGGCTCTCATGATGACAAAGAAAATTCCGACACTGCTTGCGCTGCCGCTAATGGGCGTACTGATCTGCGTGATCGCAGGCGTACCGGCAGTCGGCGTGGCCGAAGACGGTAAAACCGCGATCGGCTGGCTGCAGACAGTGCTGGAAGCAGGTACGGTCCGCATGGGCAGCGCCTACATCGCCGTTATATTCGGCGCATGGCTCGGGCAGCTTATGAACAAGACCGGTGTTACGGAAAGTATCATAAAAAAGAGCGCTGAGCTCGGAGGAGACAGGCCGCTCGTCGTAACGCTGATCATGGTGGCCGTTACGGCACTGCTGTTCACCACGTTGAACGGTCTCGGTTCCATCATCATGGTGGGGTCGATTGTTCTGCCCATCCTGATTTCAGTAGGCGTTCCTGCCATGAGCGCAGCCTGCATTTTCCTGATGGCTTTCACGACAGGCCTTACGTTCAATATTGCAAACTGGAAAACCTTTGCCTCGCTTTTCAGTCTTGATATTCAGCAGATCAAATCCTTTGAAGTGTACCTGCTGATTGCAACGCTGATTGCGACGGTTGTTCTGATCTTTGTCGAGTTTAAGAAAAACGGCATCAAATTTGCCTTCTCTGCGCCGGCGGAGGAGAAGAATCAGGCTTCCGAAGCGAAACCTCAGTTAAGCGGGTTCGCAGGCATCATGGCCATGCTTACTCCGTTAATCCCCATCATCCTTGTGGCAGCGTTTAAGTTCCCGGTAACGCCGGCATTCATGTGCGGTATTATCTGGATCCTTCTTTTCACATCGAAGAGCTTTGAAAAGGCAATGAACATGCTGGTCAGAACCTGCTACGACGGCATTACGGACAGCGGTCCCGCAATCATTCTGATGATCGGTATCGGCATTCTCTATCTGGCCGTTACGCACAGCATGGTAAAAGCGGTCCTGCAGCCGTTCCTGCTTGCGGTCGTTCCGAAGAGTGCGTTCGGCTACGTCGTTTTCTTCAGCATTCTGGCTCCGCTTTCTCTGTACAGAGGACCAATGAACATGTTCGGCCTGGGCTCCGGCATAGCAGCGCTGATCATCGGTCTCGGCACGCTGAATCCGCTTGCCGTCATGGGCGCATTCCTTGCGGCAGAGCGTATTCAGGGCTGCGGCGATCCGACCAATACCCAGAACGTATGGACTGCGAACTTTGTCGGCGTTGACGTGAACGGGATTACGAAGAAGCTGCTTCCCTATCTCTGGATCCTTGCGGTGATCGGCGTCATTCTTTCGGCAGCATTGTATTTCTGATATTGACAGAACGTCAAACGGCGAACTAACCCCTGTATGTTTTCCCGGACGGTTTGCAGAGCGCGCCCCGCACATGAATATTCCATGGCGTAGAGCGCGCTTTTTAATCCGGGGATGAAGGGCGGTCCGTATTATGAAACAGGAGGAAAAGGGCGTACGGCTTCAGAACAAACGCCTGACGGATGAAATGAAAGTCAGAATAGGAATTGATGTGGGCGGTACGTTTACGGATGCCGCCGCAATTGATAACGAGACATATGAACTGATCGGATCGGTAAAGGTACCCACGACGCACCGTGCAAAAGAGGGCGTGGCGGCAGGCATTGTGGAGGTCCTTCATAAAATAATGGAACAGTGCAGTATCCGGCCGGAGGAAGTCGTATTCATTGCCCACGGAACAACGCAGGCAACGAACGCGCTTCTGGAGGGCGATGTTGCCAATGTTGGAATAGTCACGCTGGGAAAAGGGCTGGAAGGAATGAAGAGCCGCGGCGACACTTCGATCGGTGCGATCGAACTTGCCGAGGGGAAATTTTTAAAGAGCGAAAACGAATATGTCGATGCGGCTTCCGGAAACCTCGAAGAGGAAGCGGAGAAGGCGGTCGGCAGGCTTTTACAGCAGGGGGCCGAAAGCATAGTTGCGGCAGAGGCTTTCAGCGTGGATGATCCGGCGAATGAAAATGCGGTCGTGAATATCTGCAGCCGGAAGAACATTCCTGCGACGGCGACGAACGATATATCGAAGCTTTACGGCCTGAAAATCAGAACGCGGACGGCGGTGATCAATGCGAGCATCATGCCGAAAATGCTGGAAGCGGCAAACATGACGCAGCAGAGCATTCTGAATGCGGATATTAAGAGTCCGCTCATGGTCATGCGCTGCGACGGCGGAGTCATGACCGTGGACGAGGTACGGAACCGCCCCATTTTAACCATTCTTTCCGGACCGGCGGCAGGCGTCGCGGGCGCCCTGATGTATGAGAAACTGACGGACGGCATATTCTTTGAAGTCGGCGGAACCTCCACCGATATTTCCTGCGTGAAGGACGGAAAAGTCATGATCCGGTACGCGGAGGTGGGCGGCCATAAAACATACCTGAACAGCCTCGACGTCCGCACGGTCGGCATAGGCGGCGGCAGCATGGTCGAAATGAAGGACGGCGCTGCGGTCGATACCGGTCCGAGAAGCGCGCATATCGCCGGCCTCGACTATGAGGTGTATACGTCACCGGAAAAAATCATCGATCCGCGTCTTGTCGCGGTGCGCCCCATGCCGGACGATCCCGAGTATGCCTGCATCGAGTGCAGCGATGGAACGCGCTATGCGCTGACGCTTGCGGGTGCGGCGAATGTCGCGGGGTACTGTAAGGAGGGAGACTATGCCTTCGGCAATGCGGACGCCGCGAAAAAGGCATGGGCCCCGCTTGCGGAAAGCATGGGCTGTACGGTAACGGAAGCGGCGGAAAAAGTACTGTCGTTCGCAGCGGCCAAAAACGGAAAGGTTGCGGAACAGCTGATTAAAGACTATGGAATGGATCCGCGGAATACCATATTCGTGGGAGGAGGCGGCGGTGCCGCGGCGGTTGTCCCGCATCTCTCAAAGACGCTCGGCCATAAATGGCGGATTGCCAAAAATGCGCAGGTCATTTCCACGATCGGCGTGGCGCTGGCCATGGTACGCGACATGGTGGAGCGCACGGTGCAGAAGCCGACGGATGAAGACATCATCAGTGTGAGGAGAGAGGCCGAGAAGAAAGCCATTCAGGACGGAGCTGCTCCGGGAACGGTGGAAGTGAGCGTCGAAATCGACACGCAGAGAAATCTTCTGCGGGCCATCGCGGTCGGAACAACGGAACTGCGCAGCAAGAACATGATGAACCGGAAGCTGGATCTGGATCACCTTCTTGCCATTGTGTCGGAGAACCTTGATATGGACCGGAAGTTTTTGTCCGTGCCGGCGGAGAACGGACTCATGTATGCCGTCCTGGCAGAGAAAACGGAGAAGAAGCTGTTCGGGCTTACGAAGAAGATAACGCACCCCCTGCGCCTGATCGATGAAGAGGGCATCATCCGTCTGCAGAAGAACAATGCCTGGGTACGGCAGTCGAGCGTCGCGGAATGGAAGAACGACGTGAACTGGATGACAGAGGAACTGACGGTCTATAATGACGGCGGAACGAATCTGCCGAATATCTACATTGTCATGGGACGGCGGATCATCGATCTTTCCGGCATGCAGACGCCTTCGCAGATTGAGAGTCTTGCTTCCGTGGAACTCGGAGGACTGGCGCCGGACGAGAAGCTGATCGTTGCCGCAACGAAACGTGTGGATGCCTGAAGAGCCCGGCGGACGGAAGGGAGTGGTGAAAGAACATGGCGGATTTTACTATGCCGTTTCCGGATAAGAACCTCGCAAAACGCGAACTGGAAATGGATCCCTGCTACGGGAAAATTCCCGCAGAGGACCGCGACCGCATTGCCGAACAGGCCTGGAAGAAAGGCGAGCAGGCGGCGAATGATCTTTTCAAAACGCAGGGCGGAAAGGATTTTCTCTCAATCACACGGGAGAGCGGCCTTACCGTTAAAAAACGAGACCGTGATTTCGTGGCCGGCGGGCAGCGGTATTTCAGCGACTATATTTCGGGGAGAAAACTGATCAACCTTTATATGAAATCGGTCGGCATGTGGGCCCGGAAAAATCATCTCACGGAAAGCCGTGCGGTGGACATGATTCTTTCCCACGAATATTTTCATTTTCTGGAATGCACATCGATCGGTTTAACGAGCAGGGAATATCAGGTGCCCATGATCATTGCCGGCAGGTTCCGGATAGGGCATACGGGCATCCGGGCGCTCAGTGAAATCGGCGCGCATGCCTTTACGCGGACCTGGTACCTGTTATCAGGACCGGAGGAGGAGAAGCATGAAGAAGCTTGAGTATGATGTCGCCGTGATCGGCGGCGGTCCCGCCGGTACGGTAGCGGCGATTGCCGCAGCGGAAAACGGTGCGAAGACCATTCTGATTGAACAGAACGGGTATCTCGGCGGAGCCATGACATCCTGCGGCACCGGACCGCAGATGACCTATCACGCGGGAAAGGTTCAGGTGATCCGCGGCATTCCGCAGCGGATGGAAGAGGAAATGATACGGCGCGGTTTTTCAACCGGGCACATTCCGGATGCCGTCGGCTTCTGTTCTTCCACGACTGCATTTGACCCGGAAGGAATGAAACTGGTCTGGGAAGACATGGCCGTGAAAGCGGGCGTCACGCTCCTTTATCATACGGTCTTTACCGGCTGTACGGTGAAGGACGGGACAATTACGGAGGCTCTTCTTTACGCGAAGGGCGGGTTCATGAGTCTTTCCGCGAAGGTCTTTGTGGACGCAAGCGCTGATGCGGATGTGGCGACAGCTGCCGGCGTCACTTCGGTATACGGAAGGGAGAGCGATCATCTGGCACAGCCGATGACGATGAACTTTCATGTGTACGGCGTGGACCGGGAAAAGCTCTGCGCCTACGTGTCCGGAAACCGGAGCGACATGTACAAGGGAACGCCTGCGGATCTGCACGATTCGAAACGGTACGACATTTCGGGCGCGTTCAGCAAAATCAATGCCGCGAAGCAGGCCGGAGAATTTCACGTGGACCGCGACACGGTCCTCTGCTTCGAGACAAATACGGACGGAGAGTATGTCGTCAACATGACGCGGATTTCCCGCCTTTCGGCGGTGGACCCGTTCGATCTGACGAAGGCTGAAATTGAGGGAAGAAAGCAGGTGCGGGAAACGTACCTGTTCCTGAGAAAATATATCCCCGGTTTCGAGAACTGCCACATCGCCTATTCCGGTCCCAGCATCGGCATCCGCGAGAGCCGGAAAATCGACGGCATTTACAGGCTCACGGGCGAGGACCTGATCAGCAACCGGATGTTTAAGGATGCGGTCGTGATGGGAGGCTATCCGATCGATATTCATTCTCCCGACGGAGGAAACACGGTGCACAAGATGCTGAAGCCAGGCAGCTGGTATTCTGTCCCCTACCGTTCGCTGATCGCGGAAACGCCGGATAATCTGATCGTGGCGGGGCGCTGCTTAAGCGCGACGCAGGAGGCCTGCGCGGCGGTCAGGGTCACGCCGATCGTTATGGGGATCGGGCAGGCGGCAGGCACGGCGGCGTCTCTCGCGGCGGAAAAAGGATGTGCGGCGCAGAAGCTGGATACGGAACTGCTGCGGGAAAAACTGAGACAGGGCGGTGCTTTCCTGGAAGAATACAGGGCATGACCGCAGATCTGATCCGTGTTCTGCCGAATGGAAAGCAGCGAGAAAGAGGACCGCAAAATGCGGCCGGAGGAAAAAAATGAAACAGGATTTTCTGTCGCTTTTAAAGGCACCGAAAATGGCGCTGATCATGGCACTGCCGAAAAACGATCCGGAGCTTGCCAGGATTTCCTGGGAGAGCGGCGCGGATATCGTGAAGGTCCACTGCAATGTGCAGCACCGCGTGAGCAAGGTGCAGTTCGGAAGCTTTGACGAAGAAAAGGATGTGCTGCTGCAGATCTTAAAGGAAGCCAAGGGGCCCTGCGGCATTGTGGCAGGGGACAATCCAGCGGCTGTTTCACGCGACTACGGGAAGATCCGCGCAGCCGGGTTTTCATTTGTTTCCATGTATGCCGGAAACATGCCGCCGGAAATTATCCAGGATGACGGCGTTTCGCGGGTGGCCGCGCTCGGACCTGATTTTACGAAAGAGCAGGCGGAGAGCATGAAACCCATCGGGGTCGATGCGGTCGAAGCCTCCGTCATGGCGCCGGAAACGTACGGGCAGCTGCTTTCGACGGCAGATCTGATGAGCTATTACACGATTGCGAAATACAGCGGTTTACCGGTTGTCGTTCCGACCCAGCACGTGATCAGGAAAGAAGATCTTCAGGCACTGTCCCGCTGCGGAACAGGAGCCCTGATGATCGGTGCGGTCGTGACCGGAGAAACAAAGGAAAGCATAAAAAAATCGATCGCCGGATTCCGCGAGGCGATCGACAGGATGTAAAGCATACAGATCTGAGTGCCGCTGCTATTCCGATCTGTACCTTTGGGTAAAACCGGTGCCTTATCCGATCGGATAAAGCACCGGCTTTCTGTTTTTATAAATTGCATATTCCCGGAAGCCGCATTTCTTCAGCAGTGCGGCAGTTTCTGCAAAGCAGCTGCCCAGATCTTCGGGCTCGTGCGCATCGCTCCCGATCGTGATCAGCTTTCCGCCGAGCTCTTTATAGCGCTTCAGAACTTTTTCTTCCGGGTTCGGATTTTTCAGTCCGTACCGGAACCCTGCGGTATTCACTTCCAGCGCCTTGTCCTTTTGAATGAGGATTTCCAGCATCGGATCGATATAGTCCCGGAAGGCTTCATAGGAATAGTATTTATTTTTGTGCATGCTGTAGCGGATGACGAAATCCATATGTCCCAGGGAGTCGAAACAGGAGAGTTTCTCAAGGCGCGAAAGCGACACACGGAAAAAATGTTCGAAGCGTTCGGGCTCAATTCTCGAAGGATCGCCGGTTGATGACAGGGGAGACATTTCATAATAGGAAGGACTGTAAACATCAATGCGGTCCACGAAATGATTTGACCCGATGACAAAATCCAGACTGTCTTTGTATTTTTCCGTCAGTTCATTTAGATAGGAACCGGTGTGTTTCTGGAGTCCCAGTTCCACCCCGGAGAGAATTTCAATCCTGTCGCGGTAGCGTTCCCTGTATTTTTGCATGGCGGGGAAATAGGAATCAAAGTCCAGGAGAAAATGATCTTTTCCGTCCGGACCCGGAGAATCGTAATCATGATGATCGGTGAAGCAGATCGTTTTGATCCCGAGGGCGATCGCCTGCTCGATCTGCGCGGAGACCGGCGTGTCGCTGTCCGCTGAAAATGAGGTGTGAAGATGGCAGTCACAAAGCATGAAATTGCTCCTTTCGGTCCGACAACGGGCTGAATTTTACAAATACTTATCCAGTATAGTAAGATGCGGGACTAAAATCAACTGAAACCGTTTACCCAAATTACGCCTACATTCCGGAAATCCCGCAAACAGCTTGCAATTTTGTCCTGCATTTAGTACAATATTTGTTGCGTTGATTATAATTTAACAATTCAAATCATTCTATTTTCACAGGAGGAAGAGACATGGCAGTTAAAGTTGCGATTAACGGTTTTGGACGTATCGGACGTCTTGCATTCAGACAGATGTTCGAGGACAGCAAATATGAAGTGGTAGCCATCAACGATCTGACGGATCCTAAGATGCTCGCTCACCTTTTAAAGTACGATACCGCACAGGGCGGATTCGCAGGAAAAATCGGCGAGAACAAGCACGCGGTAACGTTTGACGAGAACTCCATTACGGTAGATGGCAAGAAGATCACGATCTACAAGGAGAAGGATGCTGCAAATCTTCCCTGGGGAAAGATCGGCGTTGATGTCGTTCTGGAATGCACCGGTTTCTATACCTCCAAAGAAAAATCCATGGCTCACATCACGGCCGGCGCAAAGAAAGTTGTCATTTCCGCTCCGGCAGGAAAAGATCTTCCGACCATCGTTTACAGCGTAAACGAGAAGACCCTTACCAAGGACGATCAGATCATTTCCGCTGCATCCTGCACGACGAACTGCCTTGCACCGATGGCTAAGACGTTAAATGATTTTGCTCCCATCCAGTCCGGCATCATGTCCACCATTCATGCTTACACCGGAGATCAGATGATCCTCGACGGACCGCAGAGAAAAGGTGATTTAAGAAGATCCAGAGCAGGCGCTGCCAACATTGTTCCGAACACCACCGGCGCTGCAAAGGCAATCGGCCTTGTTATTCCGGAACTGAACGGAAAGCTGATCGGCTCCGCACAGAGAGTTCCGGTAACGACCGGATCCACGACCATCCTTGTTGCTGTCTGCAAGAAGGCGGGCCTTACTGCTGAAGCAATCAACGAAGCAATGAAGAAAGCAGCAGAGAACAACGATTCCTTCGGCTACAACGAAGACATGATCGTTTCCTCCGATGTCATCGGAATGAGATACGGCTCACTGTTCGACGCAACCCAGACCATGGTTACTCCGATCGCGGATGACCTTTATGAGGTACAGGTTGTTTCCTGGTACGACAACGAGAATTCCTACACGAGCCAGATGGTCCGCACCATTAAGTACTTCGCGGAGATGTAAGACAAAGAGATCCTGTTGCGGGTCCGGTCTAAAAGGACCGGACCTGTTTTTTATCCGGGCATGCAGTCAGAGTGCCGGTGGTACTCTGATCTGTATGCGTCAGTATTCGGTAAACGCACCGCCTGTGCCCGGATGGGTAGTGGCGCGTTTAACTGAATCGGAGAAAGCCGTAAGGCGGCCGGACCCCGGCCCCGCAGGGACAAGGGGTAAGCTTTCATCAAATTTCATACGCGCGGAAAAGCGTGAAAGGAGAAGCAATATGCTGAACAAGAAAACAATCGATGATTTGAAAGATCTGAAGGGAAAGAAAGTACTGGTACGCTGCGATTTCAACGTTCCGTTAAAGGATGGCGTCATTCAGAGCTATCAGAGAATTGACGGAGCCATTCCGACCATCAAGAAGCTTCTGGATCAGGGTGCGAAGGTGATCCTCTGCTCCCATCTCGGAAAACCGAAGGGTGAGCCGCTTCCGGATATGAGCCTTGCTCCGGTAGCTCCCGCGCTTTCCGAGCGTCTTAAGACAACCGTGAAATTCATTTCGGATCCGAAGGTTACCGGACCGGAGACGCAGAAGCTTGCAGCCGGATTACAGGACGGAGAGGTTCTGCTTCTTGAGAATACCCGTTACAGAGTGGAAGAGACCAAGTACGAAAAGGATCCTTCTGCAGCCGGTTTTGCAAAGGAACTTGCCGATCTCTGCGATGACGGAATTTTCGTGGACGATGCATTCGGAACCGCACACAGGGCACACTGCTCCAATGTCGGCGTGACAAAGTACTGCAGGGAGAACGTAGTCGGATATCTGATGGAGAAGGAGATCAAGTTCCTCGGACAGGCAGTTGAGAATCCGGTCCGTCCGTTCGTCGCCATCCTCGGCGGCGCGAAGGTTTCCGATAAGATCAATGTCATCAACAATCTTCTGGACAAGGTGGATACGCTGATCATCGGCGGCGGCATGGCCTACACCTTTGAAAAGGCACAGGGAAAGAACATCGGAAATTCTCTCTGCGAGGACGACAAGATCGATTATGCGAAAGAGATGATCGCGAAGGCGAAGGAAAAGAATGTGAAGCTTCTTCTTCCGCTCGACAATGTGGAAGGAAAGGAATTCTCGAACGATACGGAGCACAAGGCGGTCGACGAGATTGAGGACGGCTGGTCCGGATATGATATCGGGCCGAAGACCATCAAGCTTTTCACCGATGCTCTGCAGGGTGCGAAGACGGTTGTATGGAACGGACCGATGGGCGTGTTCGAATTTGACAATTTTGCCAAGGGTACGCTGGAGATCTGCAAGGCGGTCGCTGCGCTTAAAGGTGCCACGACGGTTGTCGGCGGCGGTGATTCCGTGAGTGCCGTGAAGAAGCTCGGCTTCTCCGACAAGATGACGCACATTTCCACCGGCGGCGGTGCTTCTCTGGAATTCCTTGAGGGGAAGGAACTGCCGGGTGTTGCGGCAGCGGATAATCGCTGAGCCTGCATTTCGTTTGTTAACAGCGAACTGTCCGGAGGGCACCGCATTCTTTCGGGACGTGCTTTCGTCGGTTGACGGCGAACTGTCCGGAGGGCACCGCATTCCGTTCGGGACGCGTTTCCGTCGGTTGACGGCGAACTGTCCGGAAGGCACCGCATTCCACTCGGGACGCGTTTTCACTCGGATGAGGACGCAGCGGTACATAACGCGGCAGAAAGCGCCGCGTAAGTACCGGCGTCCTCATACGGTCCCTCGCGGAACGGGTGTCTCCGGACGGTATGAGAAACAGAGCGGATATGCGGAACGGGTGTCTCCGGACAGCGTGAGATATGAACGGAGCGCTGGGAAACGGGTGTGACCGGACAATATGAGATATAAACCGGAACGTCGCAAGGCGGATTGATGCTGAGCGGATATGTTCCGGATCATCAATAAAAATACAGGAGGAAAAAGAAATGGCAAGAAAGAAAATCATCGCCGGGAACTGGAAGATGAACAAGACTCCGTCGGAAGCGGTTGCGCTGGTAAACGAGCTGAAGCCGCTGGTGAACAATCCGGATGTGGATGTGGTGTTCTGCGTACCGGCCATCGATATCATTCCCGCAATGGAAGCTGCCAAGGGCTCCAATATCCACATTGGCGCAGAGAATGTTTATTTTGAGGAGAAGGGTGCCTTCACCGGAGAGATTTCACCGGACATGCTGAAGGATGCCGGCGTCAAGTACGTGATCATCGGTCATTCCGAGAGAAGACAGTATTTTGCGGAAACAGATCAGACGGTCAATAAGAAGCTCTTAAAGCTTTTCGAGCACGGCTTTACACCGATCGTCTGCTGCGGCGAGACGCTGGAGCAGAGAGATGCCGGAATCACGATGGATTTTATCCGCATGCAGATCAAGATTGCATTTTCGGGTGTGGCAGCGGAGCAGGCAAAAAAAGCGGTTATCGCTTATGAGCCGATCTGGGCAATCGGAACGGGAAAGACCGCTACGACCGCTCAGGCAGAGGAAGTCTGCAAAGGAATCCGTGAAGTGATTGCTGAGCTTTATGATACCGACACAGCTGAGAAGATCCGCATTCAGTACGGCGGTTCCATGAATGCGGGAAACTGCAAAGAACTGCTTTCCGAGCCGGATATCGACGGAGGCCTGGTAGGCGGTGCGTCGTTAAAGCCTGATTTCGGAAAGATCGTCAATTACAACAAGTAATCCGGAAACGGATTTATCTTATCCCGGATGAAAAAAAACAGTCCGCGGCATTTTACGGAGAACCCGTAAGCCGCGGATTTTTTTGCCCCAAAAGCAGAGCCTGTAAATTTGACAATACTGCAGCACGGTGATATAGTAAAGTGCAATTCCGTAAAACGGATCAAGGGGGAAACAAAAAGTATGAAAACGTTAGAAAAAATCAGCAACTGGGCCGGCAAGTACATGGCATTTCTTGTCATCATCGTCACGATCATTTCCATGGTGATCCCCGGACCGGTGAAGAGCGTCATCAAGACAAGCTATGTGAATCCGCTTCTGCAGATCGTCATGTTCGGAATGGGACTGACACTGTCCGCAAAGGATTTCCAGGTCGTCTTTTCCAGACCGAAGGATGTAATCATCGGCTTCTGTGCGCAGTTCGCCATCATGCCGTTTCTGGCATGGCTCCTCTGCAAGATTTTCCGGCTTCCCACGGAGATCGCCATCGGTGTTATTCTTGTGGGGACCTGTCCCGGCGGAACGGCAAGCAATGTCATGAGTTATCTGGCAAACGGCGATGTGGCGCTTTCCGTCGGCATGACTGCCTGTTCCACAATCGCAGCACCGTTCATGACACCGTGGTTAACCTATGTCTATGCGGGACAGAGTGTCAATGTCAACATGATGAGCATGTTCATTTCCATCATCCAGGTCGTACTGGTGCCGATCGTGCTCGGCCTGATTATCAACCATTTCTTCGGAGAAATCACGAAGCAGGTCGCCAAAATCCTGCCGCTTGTTTCGGTTATCGCCATCATGCTGATCATCATGGCTGTGGTTTCCGCAAATGCAGCGAAGCTGATGACAAGCGGTCTTCTGATCATCGTCGTGGTAATGTGCCACAATCTGCTCGGTTATGCGGGCGGCTTTTTCGTGAGCAAGGCACTCGGTCTGGATATGAAGAAGGCAAAAACCATTGCAATCGAAGTCGGCATGCAGAATTCCGGTCTGGCAACCAGTCTGGCGGCGACGCATTTTGCACAGTATCCGCTGGCAACGATCCCCGGTGCCGTTTTCTCCGTCTGGCACAATCTGTCCGGCGCAGTCTTTGCCAATCTGATGGCAGACAAGAACGAATATTGATCCGGCGGCAAAGCAATGCATTGAAAAAGATTGTTAAATCGTTTACAATGAAACGGCGGTGTTCTGAGACCGCCGTTTCATTTTTTTTGCAGGATTATTTTACGCGGTATCGAAAGGATACCGGGAAAGGGATACAGAATATGGAAAAAAGACCGGTTGTTTTATGCATTATGGACGGCTTCGGTTTAAGCGACCGTCATGAGCACAATGCGGTATACGAGGCGAAAACGCCGAATCTGGACAGGCTGTTCCGGGAATATCCGTTTGTAAAGGGAGAAGCGAGCGGACTTGCAGTCGGACTTCCCAAAGGACAGATGGGCAATTCCGAAGTGGGACATCTGAACATGGGTGCCGGACGCGTGGTCTATCAGGAGCTGACCCGCATTACGAAATCCATAGAGGACGGGGATTTCTTTACCAATAAGGCATTTCTTGCCGCAGCGGAAAACTGCAAAAAGAACAACTCTTCCCTGCATCTTTACGGACTGCTTTCTCCGGGCGGTGTTCACAGCCATGAGGAGCATCTGTACGGTCTGCTTGAATTTGCAAAGAAGCAGGGCCTTACGAAGGTCTATGTCCACTGCTTCATGGACGGCCGCGACACGCCGACCGAAGGCGGAAAAGGATATATCGAAAATCTTGAGAAAAAGATGAAGGAAATCGGCGTGGGCGAGATCGCATCCGTGATGGGGCGTTATTATGCGATGGACCGCGACAACCGCTGGGACAGGGAAAAGCTTGCCTATGAAACACTGACGAAGGCGAACGGTCAGACTGCAGCCAGTGCAACGGAGGGAATTCAGGCCTCCTATGATGCGGGCAAGACCGATGAATTTGTCATTCCGTTTGCCGTGGTGAAGAACGGGAAACCGGTCGCGACCATAAAGGAAAACGACAGCATCATCTTCTTCAACTTCAGACCCGACAGGGCGAGAGAGATCACGCGCGAGTTCTGCTGCGATGATTTTACCGGCTGGGAGAGAGGCCCGAGGATTAAGACTACCTATGTGTGCTTCGTGAATTACGACGATACGATCCCGAACAAGCTTGTTGCATTTGAGAAAGAGTCCATTGCCAATACCTTCGGCGAGTTTATTGCCGCGAACGGTCTGAAGCAGGCGAGAATAGCGGAGACCGAAAAATATGCGCATGTCACGTTCTTCTTTAACGGCGGCGTCGAGAAACCGAATCCCGGAGAGGAGCGTATCCTGGTGCCTTCTCCGAAGGTCGCAACCTACGATCTTCAGCCCGAGATGAGTGCGGCCGGTGTCTGCGACAAACTCTGCGAGGCCATCCGGTCCGGAAAATATGACGTGATCATCATTAACTACGCGAACTGCGACATGGTCGGACACACGGGCGTGGAGCCGGCAGTCATCAAGGCGGTCGAGACCGTCGATGCCTGTGTCGGGAAGACCGTTGATGCAATTAAGGATGTGAATGGCGTCATGTTCCTCTGCGCGGACCACGGCAATGCGGAACAGCTGGTAGATTACGAGACCGGCGAACCGTTTACGGCGCACACCACAAATCCCGTTCCGTTTGTCCTGATCAATGCGGATCCGAAATACGGTCTTGCGGAAGGCGGCAGGCTCTGTGATATCGCACCGACGCTGATTGAGCTGATGGGGCTGAAGCAGCCGAAGGAAATGACGGGGAAGAGTCTTCTCATAAGGAAATAAGCGGTTCGGCGACAAAAAAACAGCTGCCGGCCGGAAGTGCGGGCAAAAAAAATTACGATAAAAACAGCTGCTGTCCGGGACTACGGGGTCGAGAAACGGCCCCATAGCGTCCCGGGCAGCAGCTGTTTTTTTATCTGCAGGTTGTTTTGGGAGACCGAACAGCGGCTGAAAACGGTCAGTTCAGGGCAAAATCGGGCAGCACATTTTTTGTCTGTTGTTGATTCTCGGAGGCCTGACAACAGGAAGAACCGGCCGGATCAGGGCAAAATCGGGCAGATCCCTGAGAAACGGATTCTTCTGATCGGCTTGATTTTCTGTTAATTTAAGTGTAATTTAAGGTTATACGAATAAGATCTGAGAATGCACGTAAGCGTGCAGTATCTTTGTTGTACTATATGGCAGTATAAATGAAAAGTTTTTCAGCGGAGGGTATCGCATGAAAAGAAGAGGACTGATGACATCACTTGCATGGTCTCTTGCGGCGGCAAGCGCGATCAGCTGTACCGTTCCCATGCAGGTCAGGGCCAATAACCTGACTAATTTTGATGTCCGGAAAAAAGTGATCGGTCTGTCCGGCATCATGGGTGTCAGCGGGGATCTGACACGAAAGGTGACGAGAGCACAGTTTGCCAGAATGCTTGTCAAGGCATCGGCATACAGAAGTGTGCTGACGGATACGAGCAATGTGTCCGTGTTTTCGGATGTGGCACAGGGAAACGAATATGCTTCTGCAATCCGTCTGGCGGCGGAGAACGGATGGATGACGGGTTATCTCGGCGGGAATTTCCGGCCCGATCAGTATGTGACTCTGAACGAGGCTGCGAAGGGCGTCGAATATCTGCTCGGATATGCGGCTACGGATTTCTCCGGAGACGAATACAACAAGCGCATGGCGAAGTACGCATTCCTTGATCTGAACGACAACATCAGCTACAAGGATCCGGCCACGATCATGACGGTGACGGACTGCATCAACCTGTTCTACAATCTGATGAAGTGCAAGAAGAAGGACACCACGACGGCATATGCGACCGTCCTCGGCGCAACGCTTTCTTCCGACGGAGAAGTGAATGCGCTCAGTATGGCGGATAACACATTAAGAGGCCCGAAGCTGGTAAGAACCAGTACGGATCTTGCAACGCAGGTTCCGTTCGGTCTGGATACCGCGAACATTTTCCTGAACGGGGAAGGAACGGACAGAGCAGCTCTGGAATCGGCACTGACGAGTTATATGGTCCTTTATTACAGTACGGAGACAAAAACGCTCTGGGCCTATACGGCAAGTTCGGATTCTACCAGCGACAAGCGTGTTGCATCAGGAACGATCAAAAACATTTACTATTCTTCCACGAGCACGGTTACCCCGAGCAAGGTTACGGTCGATGATGTGGATAACGGGGAAGAAACATTTACGGTCAGCAATTCAGACATGCAGTTTGCATTTTCCATTTACGGAAGTCTTCATGTCGGGGATCAGGTGACCGTTATCTACGAAGCAAGTTCGACAAGCTCCGATGATGACAGCAGCTCGTCAAGCAGTTCGTCGAGCAGTTCCAGTACGTCCATTGGATCAATCATCGATTATGTGGAGGACTAAAATAAATGTCTAATGACAGTAACGAGGAGAAATCCGGCTTCGGGAGTGCGGAAACAGAGTCTTCTGAAGTTCATTCCGGTGCAGCTGCCGGGGGCAATGCGGAGAGCGGCATGGAGCCGGAGTCGGTAAGCGATGACGGAGTCGGTCAGTCCGTATCGAAAAAGAAGAAAGCGGATACAGAGACTTCCTCATCCGGAACGGCTGCATCGGCAAACGATAAGAAAAACAAACCGAAGAAACAGACGGGGAGAAAGATCATGGTGCTCATCATAATCGTCTTCCTTGCTCTGGCGGCTTACTTTGCAGCACAGTATTTCAAGAAAAAGAAGACCGCCACCACGACGACCACAACGGGAAGCACGGCGACCGCGGCCAAGCAGAACATTTCCTCGACGATCTCCGCATCCGGTACGATCGCGGCAAAGAACACCTATTCCGTCACGTCCCTGGTCTCCGGTACGATTGTGGGCGCGGATTTTGAAGAGGGAGATCAGGTAACAAAGGGACAGGTTCTCTATCAGATCGATGCCTCGTCCATGGACTCGGAGCTTACCAGCGCGCAGAATACGCTGACAAGAGCGCAGGAATCCTATGATGATGCGGTGAAGAAGCTGAACGATGCGCAGAGCAAATACAGCTCAAGGCTCTATAAGGCGACGCAGTCCGGATATATCAAGAAGGTTTATATCGTGGACGGGCAGAAGATTTCGAGCAACGCAAATCTTCTGGATCTTTACAACGATGCGACCATGAAGATCCGCATTCCGTTCCTCTCCGGAGAAGCGGCAATGATCGAGGCGGGTTCCGACGCAACGCTTACGATTTCCGATACGCTGGAGCAGATAAACGGCGTGGTGACGAGCGTCGCCACCCAGGAGGAAACTCTTACAGGCGGAAGACTGGTCCATTATGTGACCATTCAGGTTGAGAATCCCGGAGGCTTAACCACCAGCACCAATGCAGCCGCCACGATCAACGGTTTTGCTTCCGTGGAAGAGGGAACCTTCGAGGCCAGTTCCGAAACGACCATGGCATCCGACCTGGATGCATCCGTGGTGATCGAAAAGGTTCTGGTCAATCTCGGCGACTATGTTACCGTGGGAACCCCGATCTTCTCAATTTCGGCGGATACCTATAACAGCATGATCAAGACATTCAGCGATGCTGTGGATACGAAACAGGCATCCATCGAGAGTGCGCAGCAGAAGCTGGACTCCACATCGGATACGATCGGCAACTATACGATCACGGCACCGATCGACGGGCAGGTGATCAAGAAGACCTATAAAGTCGGTGAGAAGATCGGCAGCAGTTCCGGCAGCTCTTCTTCTACGACTGCGCTGGCGACGATCTACGATATGAGTCAGTACACGTTCTCGATGTCCGTCGATGAAACGGATATCTCCAACGTGAAAGTGGGACAGACGGTCACGATCACGGCAGATGCCTTCTCCGGCGTGACATTCACCGGCAAGGTGACGAACATCAGCCTTGTGAGTACCGTCAGCAACGGCGTTTCCACTTATCCTGTGACGGTCACGCTTGACAACACGGACAAGCTCCTGCCCGGCATGAACGTGGACGGCGAGATCATTGTGGCTTCCGCTTCCGATGCGATCTGCATTCCCGCAAACGCACTGCAGCGCGGCAACAAGGTATATGTGAAGGATGATACGGTGAAGACCGCGAACGGTCTTGTACCGGCCGGCTTCCGTTCCGTAGCCGTGAAGACAGGACTGATCGATGCAGATTATGTCCAGATTACGGAAGGAATCAGCGAAGGCGATCAGGTGTATGTGTCCGCATCGTCCAAGACTTCCACGACCCAGGCAATGATGGGTCCCGGCGGAAGTGGCGGCGGTGGCGGTCAGGGAGGACCGCCTCCGGGCTGATCTTAACCTGAAACGCGGTCAGCGTACGGTAAGTACGTCTGGCCGCAGAAATTTCTGAAAGAATAAACGGCGGTTTTTCCGGATGAAGATACGGTCCTTTGGGAAACGGAAGAAGAGCCGTGATCCGGGGCGTGAGGACAATTCATGGCAGCAAATGAGGAACTGAAAAAAGGCGATGTTCTGATCGACATGCGGAACATTCACAAAACCTATATCATGGGTGACGAGGAAGTCCATGCAAATGACGGCGTAAACCTCGTGATCCATATCGGCGAATTTGTTTCCATTGTCGGTAAATCAGGCAGCGGCAAATCCACGCTGATGAATATCATAGGCGCGCTTGACGTGCCGTCCAGCGGCGAATATTATCTGGGCGGTGAGGATGTCGGGGAAATGTCGGAGAATCAGCTGGCGGATATCCGGAACCGGATGATCGGCTTTGTGTTTCAGCAGTACAATCTGCTGCCCAAGCTGGATATCCTGGAGAATGTGGAACTGCCGCTTCTTTATGCGCACGTACCGACAGACGAGCGGGAAGAGAGAGCCATGCATCAGCTGGAAAGAGTCGGTCTGGCATCCAAGTGCCATAACATGCCGAATCAGCTGTCCGGCGGCCAGCAGCAGCGGGTCTCGATCGCGCGGGCGCTTGCGGGCGACCCGTCGCTGCTTCTTGCAGATGAACCGACCGGCGCTCTGGATTCCAAGACAAGCCGGCAGGTCCTGAATTTCTTCAGGAAGCTGAACGATGAAGGCAACACCATTGTGATGATCACCCATGATAACTCCATCGCAGTGGAAGCGAAACGTGTCGTACGGATAGCCGACGGCAAGATCAACTTTGACGGAGATACGAAAGAATATGCTGCAATCATTGAAGCTCGCCATTAAAAGCATCTGGAGTAATAAAATGCGTTCTTTCCTTACCATGCTGGGCATTATCATCGGCGTGGCTGCCGTTATCATACTGGTAAGTCTTGTGAACGGCTACATGAACTACATGATGGAAAGTTTTACGAGCATGGGAACCAACCAGATCACGGTCCGGCTTACCAACCTGACTTCGCGTCATGCGACTGTCGATCAGATGTACACCTTTTTCGACGAGCATCAGGATCTGTTTCTGCAGATGACGCCGCAGGTGTCTGTTTCGTCCGCCACGCTTAAGAACGGAAGCGATTCCCTGACGACTACGTCCGTGACCGGTGTCAGCGAGCAGTACATCGATATGAAAAGCTTCAAGATCGAGACCGGAAGATTCATCACCTATGCGGATCTTCTGGCAAAACAGAAGTCTGCGGTCATAGGCTATTATGTCGCGGAGGAACTGTACGGAAGCACGGAAAAGGCCATAGACCAGAAGATCAAGATCAACGGATATGCATTCAATATCGTGGGCGTCATAGAACGTCAGGACTCGACATCGCTGGAGGAAGGCGGAAGCGATGATATCTGTTACATCCCTTATTCCACCGCCACCAAGATGACCCGGAGCGGCATCCCGAACAGCTATGTGTTCGCAACGGTCGACACGACTGTGACGGAAGATGCGGTCTCCGCCCTGACAAGCTTTCTTACGCCGATCTATCAGTCCACCAATCTTTTCCATATTACTGCAATGAGTGAAATGCTGGATTCCCTGAATTCCATGATGTCGAAGATGAGTCTGATGCTCGGAGGAATAGCAGGAATTTCCCTGCTGGTTGCCGGCGTCGGCGTCATGAACATCATGCTCGTATCCGTAACGGAACGGACAAGGGAAATCGGTATCAGGAAGGCACTGGGAGCAAGGCCGGGCGTTATCATGCAGCAGTTTGTCATGGAAGCGCTTCTGACCAGCATGCTCGGCGGCCTGATCGGGATCGGACTGGGAAGCGTTCTGTCCAATGTCGTGGGAGCGGCCATGAGCATCAGCGCGCCGCCTACCGCGTCCGCCATTCTGGTTTCGTTCTCGGTATCTGTCTTCATAGGGCTGGTCTTCGGGTATATGCCTGCAAGCCGTGCCGCGAAGCTGAACCCGATCGATGCGCTGAGATCCGAGTGATTAAATGAAAGAAAAGCTCTGCGAAATACCGGCCGTAAGTCCGGTATTTTGCAGAGCCGTTTTTTTGTCCTGCGTAAAAGACAGCCGCTTTTGTCTCTGATGCGCTCTGGTAAACTCGCACGGACGCATTCCGGTGGAATGCGTGTCGCTCACGACGCACGCATAAGAGCCGGCGTGCTGTTCGCTCGTGCTCGTTAACCGGCGCGCAATGTGACGAAAGCGGCATGTCTTTTATGTAAGATGGTGAAAACCAGGCAGAACAAAGGAAACTGTCCTGATAAACGAAATGAAAACAGCTCTGCGGAGTACCGGATTGGAAGTTCGGTATTTTGCAGGGCTGTTTTTTTGTCCTGCGTAAAAGACAGCCGCTTTTGTCCCTGATGCGCTCTGGTAAACTCGCACGGACGCATTCCGGTGGAATGCGTGTCGCTCACGACGCACGCATAAGAGCCCGGCGTGCTGTTCGCTCGTGCTCGTTAACCGGCGCGCAATGTGACGAAAGCGGCATGTCTTTTATGTAGACGGTGAAAACCAGGCAGAACAAAGAAAAGCGGTCTGTCTTTTACGTGAGGCTGAAAAACCAGGCAGAACAAAGAAAAACGGCCTGTCTTTTACGTAAGGCTGTCGAATCGGACGAATCAAAGGAAACCGGTCTGAGGCGCATAAGGCGTCGCTTGTCTTCGCACGAGTGAGTCGCGCACAAAGCAACTATGTGCGCAGACGAACGACGTGTCCGTCTTACGGACACCCGTGCGAAGCTGGCAGAGCCGTCAGCGACTCAGACCGGTTTATCATTGATCCGTCATGATTTTTCAGCATCAGGCAAAAACAAAAGCGCCTCCGAGAACTACGGAACCTGAAGGTTCCTGTACGTTTTCGAAGACGCTTTGATTCTGCCATGTATGAGAGAACCATTTACAATCCGTATCCGTCTTTATTCCAGCGGATAAAACCGCTTCCGGTACCGGAAACAGCGTTTACTGCGGTTTCTTCGGCGCTTCCTCATCGAGACTCACGGTCTCCAGATCAGAATCGGTTTCCGCATTGCCGTCGGCACCTTCGGCTTCATCAGAACCGTCTGCCGCATCGGCATCCCCGGCCTCATCGGAATCCTCGTCCTCCGCCTCGTCGGAATCCTCTCCGGAAGCATCCGCATCGGCCTCATAAAGTTTGGCGTAGACATCCTCGGAAAGAGAATCCACATAGCCCTGATCGGCCAGATCATACTGTGTGATAAAAACATCCTGAATATAGTTCATTCTCTTCAGGGCAAGCTCCTCGGGAAGAAGATCGGTTTCGGAACTGTTCTTTACCGCGCTGTCCACTTCCTCCGGCGTGTAGTTCGTGAGAAACCATTCCGTCAGCTGCTCCGTTGCCTGCTTTTCCTCTCCGATCTGATCCTTTATGCCGGAAGCTTCCTGATCGGCCTTCCAGGCAATGAAAAGCGACCCGGCGGCCAGAACAGTGATGGTAATGCGGAAAACAAGATTCGTATGCAGAAGATTGAACCAGTTGACAGCCGCAAAGACAAGCAGCAGTAAGCCGACTATCCGGAATGCGGACGAAGACGATTTCAGGTCCTCATACTGATCGGCTTTCTTGACGTAGACATCGGCAGATCTCGAGGCATCCCTGGCTTTGGAAAGCTCCTTCAGTTCTTCTTCCGCCTTCTTAGCCTCTTCTTCCTCTTTCTGCCTCTGTTCCGCTTCCTTCGCGGCCTTTTCCTTAAAGTACTGATCCTTGTCTACGAGGGGGCCTCCGCAGTCGGAACATACCGTGACCCCGTCTACAAAATCCATGTCACACTTGGGACAATACATGAAAAGCACCTCCGTTTTTCTCCGAACAGTATACCTTAGAAAGGTGGTTTTTTCAATGCATTTGGGGTATACTGATTTCAAATGAAATTCTGAAAGGAGGTTTGCTGCGTGGCATTCTGGAAAAAGACCGGCACAAAGCTGCCTCCCGTACGTCTGAAAATTCTTCTGGTTGTGCTTTTCATGATCATAGGCCTTCTGCCCGTTCTGATCCAGAGGGTCATTCAGGTCAATTCCTTCGAACAGTCCATGATAGAGGAACGGAAAGCGGAAATGCAGAATCAGAGCCTGATATTGTCGTCGAAATTAAGCAGGTCAGGCTACCTGAAATCCGGGAAAAAGGATTCGGCCATCGAAACGGAAATGGATTCCGTGGCGGGAAGCTTCAACGGACGGATAGTGGTTGTGGACAAGACCTACGCGATTGTCCGCGACAGCTTCAACCTGGCGACCGGAAAATATCATATTGCACCGGAGATCATCCGCTGCTTTCAGGGAGAAAACAGCAGCAAATACAATTCCGAAAAGCATTATATCGTCCTGACAACGCCTATTTATGACTCCGTTACCGACGACAGCGACAAGACGGGGATGCAGGCGAAAAACGATCAGAGGTCGGTTGACGGCGTGCTTCTGTTCCTTGCTTCCACGCAGAATATGAAAAGCTTTTTAAAGGAAGCGGAGAACAAGACGACAATCTTTGAAGTGATCATTGTTCTTCTTCTGCTGGCGGTCAGTATGCTTCTTTCGACATTCCTGATGAAGCCGTTCTTAAATCTCCGGGACATGCTCGGGAAAGTATCCGCCGGAGATCTGAATCAGGATATTTCCCAGAATACCTATGTGGTCACCGCGCAGATTTCCTCTGCGATCAACCGGACGCTGCAGAAGTTAAAGGCTGCGGATCAGTCGAAGGATGAGTTTGTTTCCAACGTCTCACATGAGCTGAAGACGCCCATCACTTCCATCCGGGTGCTGGCGGATTCCCTTATGACCACGGAGGATGCGCCGGTCGAGCTTTATAAGGATTTCATGAAGGATATATCCGCTGAGATCGACCGTGAGTCGAAGATTATCGACGACCTTTTAAGCCTGGTCAAAATGGACAGGACGACGGTGGTGCTGAACCGGGAACCGGTCGATATCCATATCATGACGGAGCAGATTTTAAAGCGTCTCCGCCCGATCGCGAAAAAGAACGGAATCGAGATGACGCTGGAATCGGTCAGGGAAGTCACCGCGGATGTGGATGAGGTGAAGCTTTCGCTGGCCATCAGTAACCTGATCGAGAATGCGGTCAAGTACAACGTGAAGGACGGATGGGTGAAGGTAACGCTGGATGCGGACCATCAGTTCTGCTATATCAAGGTGGAGGATTCCGGCATAGGCATTCCGGAGGATGCGACGGAGTCCATTTTTGAACGGTTTTACCGCGTGGACAAGGCACGTTCCCGGGAGAGCGGCGGTACCGGCCTCGGTCTTGCCATCACGAAGAATATTATCCTGATGCATCAGGGGGTCATAAAGGTGACCAGCAAACCCGGCGAGGGCAGTACCTTCCTGGTACGGATTCCGCTGAATTTTGTGGCTGATCACTGAAAAACGAAAAATAAAGAATGAGAAGGAAAGAACGGGAAATCAAGAACGGGAAATCAAGAACGGGAAATCAAGAACGAGAAATAAGAAACAGGAAATAAGAAACAGAAAATGAGAAACAGAAAATAAAGAACGAGAAACAAAGAACAAAAATTTGGACTGGGGAAGAAACGGAGATCTGCCGAAGTGAAGACATGGCGCTTTTTAAGAAAACTTCATATGCTTTTCCTTCTGGCCGCATTGTCCGTGCTGCTTTCTTCGTGCGGAAAAGGGAAGACGGAAGCGATATCCGGCGAAGGGAACTACAGGATCTATTACCTGGACAAGACGATCACCGGGCTTTCGTCCGTGAATTACAAGGCGTCTTCAACAGGATGTCAGGAACTGATCGGCGAGCTGATGGAACAGTTCTTAAAGGTCCCGAACAGTGTCGATGCGGTCGCGGCGCCAGGCGACAGGGTCACGTACAAGGGCTGTACGGTCGACAGCAACATCGTGAACGTCTATTTCGACGAAAATTACTCATCCATGAAACCGGCACGGACCGTGCTCTGCAATGCGGCGCTGACGAAGACGCTGACACAGATCAAAGGCGTGGAGCACGTGGCTGTTTATTGCGGCGACCAGCCGTTAAAGGATGCCAAAGGAACGCCGGTCGGACCTCTTTCCGCTGCTGATTTTGTGGACAGCATTTCCAACGTGAACTCCTATGAAAAGAGAGAGTTCAAACTTTATTTCGCGGATGAGAGCGGCACAAAGCTTCTGGAAGAAAAACGCGAAGTCATCTACAGCATGGATACGCCGCTGGAACGCGTGGTCGTGGAGCAGCTGATCCAGGGACCGCAGACGGAAGGGATGAAGGCAACGCTGCAGCCGGATGCAAAGCTCTTAAGCGTGTCCGTGAATGACGGCGTATGTTATCTCAATTTCAGCAAGGCATTTCTTACGGCCATGCAGAATGAAGACAGCAGTCTGACGGTCTACTCCATTGTGAATTCGCTTTCCGAACTGACCACCGTCAAGAAGGTGCAGATCGCGGTGGAAGGCTCGCAGAAAGTGATGCTCGGCGACAAGATATCGTTGGATTCTCTGTTTGAACGGAATCTGGATTATCTGGAAGAGTCAAAAACAAACCGTTAGGATTATTTCCGAAAGGAAAAAACAAAACTGAATATGAAAAGGCCATGGGGAATTCTGGCAGCCGGATTCGTACTTGGAGAGGTACTGGCCCTGAAGATTTCCTTCTTTTCAATTCCGGCGGCGGCATTGTTACTGGCCGCCTGTTTTTTCGTGTGGAAAATGCCGCAGATCCGCGGCGGACAGAATCCCGTTCTCTTAAAGTGCTGCCGGAGGATTTTTCTGCCGGCGCGGAGTGCTGCGGATAAACGGCGCATGGCCGCGCGTTTTCTCCTTCTCTGGGCACTTCTCGCTGGGGCCGTGAGACTCTGCGCCGCATCGGTCCCCTCGGACATGGAAAAGGAACTGGACCGGATCATAAGGGAAAATCCGTACAGTACGGAACTCACCGTAAAGGCAGACGGAGCGGAATATGCCGGAAACAACCTGATCATCCGGAGCGGTTGCCTCCTGATCTATATACCGACAGCGGATTCCGAAACCGGATTCGCAAAGAAAGCCATCGGATTTTCCACGGAGGATCCGCCGAAGATCGGGAACACCGTACGGGTGACGGGAAAGCTTTCCCGCATGGAGCATGCGTCCAATCCGGGACAGTTCGATTTCGCAGCGTACTACCGGGCCAAGGGCATCACACACCGTCTGAGCGCGAAGACCGTTGAGATCACGGACCACCACACGGAGGTTCCGGCGCAGAAGATCGCGGATCTGAAAAAAGATCTGAAGGAAACGCTGCTGCGGGTCTGCGAAAAAGAAGACGCGGGTTTTTTATGCGCGGCCCTGCTCGGCGACCGGAGCGAGCTCTCGGAAGATATGTATGACAGATACCGGAAAAACGGAATTGCCCATCTTCTTGCAATCAGCGGGCTGCATATCGCGATCATCGGCATGAGCCTTTATAAGCTGCTGCGGAAAGCAGGCTTAAGCGCCGGCATCAGCGGCGTGGCTGCGGGGACCTTCCTGACCTTCTACGGAATATTCGCAGGGTCCGGCACAAGCGTGAACCGTGCGGTCATCATGTTCTTACTGGTTTCCCTGGCGCTTTCCGTGGGCCGGACCTACGACCTTTTGAGCGCGCTCTTTTTTTCCGCGGTTCTGATCCTTCTTTTTTCGCCGTATGAACTGTTTCAGTGCGGCTTCCAGCTTTCGTTCATGGCAGTCTTCGCAATCGGCGGACCGGCTGCATTTGTCCGGAGAGAATTACGCGTGAAGGGAAACCTGCAGCTTTCGCTTTTAACGAGCACCTCGGTGACGCTGTTCACGCTTCCGGTGATCGCCTGGTGGTTCTTTTCCTTTCCGCCCTACGGCATTGTTCTGAACCTGATTGTCATTCCTTTAATGGGATATGCAGTATGGTCCGGAATGGCCATCCTTTTTCTTGATCGGATCAGTTTTCCCGCTTCTCTTTCGGCAGCCGGCGTTACGCACCGTGTGCTGCAGATCTATACCGCCTCCTGCAATGCCGTGCAGATGCTGCCGCTTCACAGAGTGCTGACGGGCAGACCGCGCATGTGGCAGATCGCGGCATATTATTTTCTGCTGGGGGCCGGACTCTTTCTGCTGAAGAGAATCAAAACGGACAATGCGGAAAAGGAAAACCGGAATGACCGCAAATGGGAGGAATGGATCCGGGAGAGGCGCGTGCGGAATGATAAAAAAAATGACAGGGAAGCCGGATGGTTAAAAAATGAGAAGAAAAGAAGAATTGCGGCCGTATTTTTCTTTGCGGCTGCCGTGCTTTCCGTGCTGCACATTCCGAACGGGAAAACTGAAATCAGTTTCTTGAATGTCGGTCAGGGCGATGCAGTCGTTATCCGCGATCAGGGAAAATGCACGCTTATAGACGGCGGCAGCAGCACGAACGCAAAAGCGGGAGAGTACATCCTGAGACCGTTTCTGGAGTATCACGCAATCGGGAAAGCAGACGAAGTATTGTTAACGCATGCGGACGCGGATCATACGAATGCGGTCGAATATCTGCTGACGCAGAACGGGGATATCAGGATCGGAACGCTGTATCTGAATGCGCCGGCGGAAAGGGACGAGAAGTACGACACGCTGCGGAAGGAAATTGAAAAGAACGGATGCGCGCTCCGGTATATCGGAAAAGGAGATGCTGTCGGGGCCCTCACCTGCATTTCTCCGGAGAAGGACCTGACCACGACGGAGACGAACGAAGAGTCACTCGTGATGCTGTTCAGAAAGAAGAAATTTTCCTGTCTGTTTACGGGCGATGCGGGAAAGGAAAGCGAAGGGAGGATATTGAAGGAAGCAGAGGAGAACAGAAGCCTGAGAGAAAGCTTAAGCGGAATCACCGTACTGAAGGTCGGGCATCACGGGAGCAGAAACTCATCCGGCGAAGCATTCCTAAAGCTGCTGGATCCGAAAATATCCGTCCTGTCCTACGGCCCGGGGAACCGTTACGGCCATCCGAACAGGGAAACACTGGAAAAGCTCACCGCTCTTTCCACGGATATTCTTCGCACCGCCGTGAAAGGCTGCATAACCATTGAGACGGACGGAACCGGCATGCGTGTGGAAACATACCGGAAAAATTGACACCATATATGACACCATTTATAATGAGGAAGAAGTAACATGTCGAAATGGGATAAACTGCTGAACCGTATCAGTAGCATGTCCGAAGATATCCGGTTTGATGAAGTCAGAAAAATCATGGAATATTACGGATATAAAATGTCAGGACCATCCGGTGGGAGCAGCCGCTTTACTTTCAGGAAGCCGGGACATTGTCCGGTTACGATTCCGAACCATGGGTATGTAAAAAAATTATATCGGAATGGTAAAACAGATAACTGAAAATGAGGGAGAGAATGATGAGAATAAAAAAAGCAGGGAAGGATTTTGAAAACAGGATGAAGTACTATCTGGCGCTTCCCTATCGTCTGGAAATCATACCGGATACGGAAGAGGGCGGATTTGGTGCTTCTTACCCTGAACTCCCGGGATGTGTTACCTGTTCCGAAACGCTGCAGGGAGTTATTAAAATGGCGGAAGATGCAAAAAGAGAATGGATCCGGGGTTCACTGCAGGAAGGAAAAGAAATACCGCTGCCGGATGATATCGATAATTATTCCGGTCAGTTTAAACTGCGGATTCCGAAAAGTCTTCATAAACATCTGGCAGAGGAATCAAAGCGGGAAGGAATCAGTATGAATCAGTATTGTCTGTATCTGCTTTCAGGAAACAAATCATTTTCCGGCTGAACCCGGGAATGCGGTAGAGGCATTCCTTGAACAGCGCATTCTCGGCCTTTCCGAAAAAATGGATTGCAAGTATAATAAAAAGATATACGCAGATTGAACTCAGGATAATGCTTAAATATCCGTGGAAAAATGCCGCCATCATCGTCACCCTCTTTAAAAGATTTTCAGACAGGAATATTATAGGGACTGCAGGACGGCAGTGCAGGCGGGCGGACTGAGACGCTGCTGCGGATATCCGTATTTATGAAAGGCAGTCTTCAGGGGGATTCATGAGAAAATTTTTAAAACAGACAGGTTACTATCTTTCAGCACTTTTAAAGTGGCTTATGTTTGCAGCGGTGACGGGGGTGCTCTGCGGCATTGTCGGGTCAGCCTTTCATGTCGGCGTGGCGAAGGCAACCGCCTTACGCACGCAGTATCCGTGGCTGCTCTTTTTCCTTCCGGCTGCGGGACTCCTGATTGTCGCAACCTATAAAATCATGCATACGGAAGGACAGGGAACAAATGACATTATAAGCGCCGTCAGCAGTGGGAAAAAAGTTTCCATTCTTCTGATCCCGTCCATTTTCATCGGAACGGTGCTGACGCATCTTTGCGGCGGCTCCGCAGGCCGTGAAGGCGCTGCGCTTCAGATGGGAGGCGGAATAGGATATCATGTCGGGAGACTATTCCGGATGGACGAGCGGGATATCCGCATGGCCACCATGTGCGGGATGGGCGCATTCTTCTCGGCGCTTTTCGGAACGCCGCTGGCAGCGACCATGTTTGCAATCATGGTTGTTTCGGTCGGAGTCCTGTACCATGCGGCATTTATTCCCTGCTTTACGGCATCCATGATTTCCTACGGCGTTTCGCTCCTGATCGGTGTGAAGCCGACGCGTTTTCTGGTGGCGGCGCCTTCCGTCACTGTCGAAATGATGGCCCGTGTCATGCTGCTCGGGGCACTCTGCGCGCTGGTGAGCATCCTGTTCTGCAATGCTATTCACAAGGCAGAACATGTACTGAAAGAAAAAATAAAAAATCCCTGGATCCGCATTGTCCTGGGCGGTGCGATCGTCATTGTCTTAAGCTTACTCAGCGGGACAGCCGATTACAACGGCGCCGGCATGGATGTGATTGCGAGGGCAATCGAGGAAGGAAGCGCGAGGCCGGAGGCATTCCTCTTGAAAATTCTGCTGACTGCGATTACGCTGGGAGCGGGCTACAAGGGCGGAGAAGTCGTCCCGTCGTTTTTTGTCGGTGCGGTCTTCGGCTGTGCCGTATCTCCGTCTCTCGGAATTCCGGCAGGCTTCGGCGCGGCGGTCGGCCTGGTCAGCGTGTTCTGCGGGGCGACCAACTGTCCGATTTCGTCGATCTTTCTTTCGATAGAGCTGTTCGGTTCAGACGGAATTCTGTTCTTTGCCATGGCAAGCGGGATCAGTTATATTCTTTCCGGATACAACGGACTTTATTCCAGCCAGAAGATACTTTATTCGAAAATCAAGGCACAGTATATCAACGTACGCACCAACAGCCACGAAGCCGGAAATCTGGATGATATCGAACAGACGGAATGGCAGCCCGGTCAAAAGGACGGAAAATGAAAACTTTGAATGCGGATCTGAAGAACGGTACGTTCAGGCGGATGTACCTTCTGTACGGGGAAGAGGAATTTTTAAAACAGAGTTATAAAACGCGTTTCCGGGACAATGTCACCGGAGGCGATACGATGAACATCACTTCGTTCGAAGGAAAGGACATCGATGAGGACGCCGTGATCGATGCGGCGGATACCATGCCGTTTTTTTCCGAGCGGAGGCTCATCATAATAGAGGATTCCGGCTGGTTTAAATCCGCACCGGACAAGTTCGTCACTTATCTGGACAGGATGCCGGAAACAACCTGCATTGTTTTTTCCGAGAGCGATGTGGACAAAAGAAACCGCCTCTACAAGAAGGTGAAGGATACCGGCTATATTTGCGAGCTGACGCATCCGTCGCCGTCCGAACTTTCCAGATGGGCGGCCGGAATTCTTGCAAAATCAGGAAAAAAGATCACTGCATCGACCATGGATCTTTTCCTAAGCTACACGGGAAACGACATGGAGAACATCCGCAACGAACTGGAAAAACTGATCTCATATCTGGGCGACAGAGATGTCGTGGAACGCAGCGATGTGGATACGGTGACGACCGTAACGGTCACGAACCGGATTTTCGATATGGTACGCGAGATCACCGCGAGCAGGACGAAGGAGGCGCTGGTGCTTTATGAAGATCTGCTGACGCTGAAGGAACCGCCCATGCGCATTCTCTATCTGATCGCGAAGCAGTTTAACCAGCTCCTGGAAGTAAAGGAAATGGCAGCATCGGGAAGCAGCAGGGACGATATCGCAAAGGAGATAAGAGTACCGCAGTTCGTGGCCGGGAAACTGATGGCGCAGGCAAAGGGCTTTGACAGAAACGCGCTCCTTTCCTACGTGAAAAAATGCGTGGAACTGGAAGAAGCGGTCAAGACAGGAAACATTCCGGAGCGCCTGGCCGTCGAACTTGTCATCACGGGCGACCGCACCTGAACATTTCGAAAAAAGCCGGAAGCATTTTTATTTTTGACAGCATGACCGGATAAAGCTGTCAGTATATTTAGTGTTAGCTGGTTAACCGGTAGAAGCCAAAAATTTCAACTCCTGGCGGTCTGAAATTAACCAATTTTGCAAGCTATAAATGATTTCAAGAATTAAGCGTGACAATACCTTGAACAGATTTGTCAC
>Ga0183095_10777_pt1 | contig 58888 bp, 67 predicted proteins | sample BioMet4_FD_130346 | JGI IMG/M metagenome (GOLD analysis project Ga0183095, IMG submission 130346) | Microbial communities from bioreactor (seeded with sewage sludge) at LBNL, California, USA - Biofuel metagenome 4 (v2) (version 3) | ecosystem: Engineered > Bioreactor > Anaerobic > Unclassified ... | reverse complement strand
TGCGGCACGGATAAATGTTGGCTTAGATATTATTAATACTTTGATTGATTTTTATGGGTTTAGCGCACCTGTAATAATAGACAATGCTGAGTCGGTAACGCAGTTTATAGAGGTGCCTAAGGCGCAGGTCATTAAATTGGTAGTTAGTGAAGTAGACAAAGAGTTAAGCCTAGAGGATGCTCATAGTCAACATGTTTTAGAGTTTGAACAGAAAAAAGCTGAGGAAAGAGCAAGAATGTTAGAAGAATTTGATGCAATGAATGCAAGTTGTGATGATTGTTATTGTAAGCGAGTAGGGTAAAAATTTTAGAAGACATAAAGGAGAGAAAGATTATGGCAGACACAAGTAAAGACACTAGCAAAAATGAAACCGTTGCTGAGCGTTTTACGAATATAGTCATGAAACAGTTTACTAGTAATATAGGGGAATTTAAGACTACTGAGGCTCAACGAGGTATTATACAGGGCTATTTTATGGGGTGTAATAATGCCTTGGCAACTGCAGAAGCTAAAAGAATCAAAGACGGAAAAAAGGATCAAGCTTCATTTACTTGGAATAACGTAGTTATAGATGAGATATTAGCTCAAAAAATAGTCGTTTATTCTAAAATCGGGCTTGATATGAATATTCCCAATCATTTATCAGCTATCCCACGTTGGAACAGTAATTACGAAAAATACACTTTAGCATTTCAAGAAGGGTATACAGGTTATGAAATAAAGGTTAGAAAGTATGCCTATGATGTTATTGAAGATATAGCTAAGGACTTGATACATGCAAATGACAAATTCACTGTACATAAAAAAGACTCTGCGCATGAATATGACAGTTATGAATTTGAAATAACCAATCCTTTTGATAGAGGTGCTGTTGTTGGGGGGTTCTGTTATATAGCGTATGGTAATAAAACTAAGAACACGTTAACTTACATGAATATGGAACAGATTAATAAACGAAAGGCTTGTGCAACTTCAAAAGTTTTTTGGGATAAATGGCCGGATGAAATGGCGTTAAAGACAGTAATCATAAACGGTTGCAAAGGTGTGCTCATTGATCCCAAAAAGATTGATGATAATTATAGGGCTTTAGTCAGTTATGAGAATGAGGGAGCGGAGTTAGAACTTACTGAAGCAGTAAACAATCATGATAATGGCCCGGTTATTGATATCATTCCAGAAGAGCCAAAGAAGGAAGAACCAAAGAAAATTGAGCAGCAACCAAGCATGCCCCAAGTACAGGGAGTAAGTATTGCACAAGGGGAAGCAGTAGCGGTTGGGGTTAAAGAACCTAAGCTGGATTTTTAATTATGGAAATTAAGACAATAGCGTCCGGTAGCAGTGGTAATTGCTACCGGATAACTGCTAATAACAATTCACCACTACTACTAGAGTGCGGAATACCAATTAAAGAGATTGTAAAAGCCTTGAAATTTAGTTTAAGCAGTATGCTTGGGTGTTTGATAACACACGAGCATAAAGACCATGCTAAAGCGATTTTAGAGGTCATGGATTGGGGCGTAGATTGTTATTGCTCCAGGGGAACAGCTGAGGCATTAGGTATTGTTGATAAGGGTATTAGCGTTGGAAGGTTGCATATAATAAAGGCTTTGCAGAAATTCGATATAGGAGATTGGACTATATTACCTTTTGAGGCACTGCATGATGCTGCTGAGCCGTTATCTTTTCTTATTTTTAATGGTGTTACAAGAGAGAAGCTGCTCTTTGCAACGGATACATATTATATCCCATACAGTTTTCGAGGTTTGACTCACATTATGATCGAGTGCAACTACGCTATGGACGTTTTAAACGAAATGATTGACAGGGGCGTAGTTGACAGCAAGCGAAAGAACAGAATATTAAAAAGCCACATGAATTTAGAAAATTGCATGAGGTTTTTGCGCTCTAATGACCTGTCTAATGTAGATGAAATCATACTTATACATTTGTCAAAAAATAACGGTGACGGTGAGCGGTTCAAACGTGAAGTAATAGCCGCAACCGGTTGCCCTGTTTCTTTGGCATAGGGGGAATAACATGGGCGATAACAAAATTTTTTATTGGTTGAAATTGAAGGACGATTTCTTCAAGCAGAAAGAAATGAAAAAGCTTCGTAAAATTGCCGGTGGTGATACTTACACGATTATATATCTCAAAATGATGCTGCTTAGTATAAAAAGCGAAGGGAAAATTTATTTTGAGGGTTTAGAAGATAGTTTTGCTGAGGAATTAGCACTCGAACTTGATGAGGATGCCGAGAACGTGTCAATCGTTTTGAAATTTTTGGAAAAATATAAAATGATTGAGCAAGGTGCCCTAGATGAGTATTTATTACCGGAAGCTATAATGTCTATCGGAAGTGAAACCAAAGGAGCAGAGCGTGTTCGCAGATTTCGAGAAAATAAAAAAGCGTTACATTGTAACGCTGATGTAACGGATGTGAAACGTTTGGGTAACACAGAGATAGAGAAAGAGATAGAGATAGAGTTAAATAATAAAAACATATCAGTCAGCGATTTTCCTGCCGAGAACCTACCGGTTGAAACGGCCCAAGGATCTGATCCTGCAGACGAGCAGGTAAGTAACCATTCCAAGACACAGGATGACGTTTATTTTAATACTTTCTGGGAAGCGTATCCCAAGAGAGTGGCTAAGATTGCTGCAATAAAGGCCTTTAAAAAACTTAAAATGACTGATGATTTATTACAAGAAATTTTGAAAAACATTGAGTACATGAAACGCACGAGAGAGTGGCAAGAAGGTTTTGTACCTCATCCTGCTACTTATCTGAATGGTGAGCGTTGGAAAGACGAGGTTGTTCATGACAAAGCTAGCGGTATTACTGAGCAAAGTGGGGAGAATGAATTTACCGGGATTATGTCGCACATCACAAGGGTTTAATAGTGCTGAGACAGCTAAATACGAGGCTGAAAAGTTTAACAGTTGCAATGGTGACCTAAAAGGTTATGACTGTCACATCTGCAAGAACAGAGGGTGGAACTGTGTGGTGGTTGATAGCGGTAACGGAAGATATTCAATCGCTGTACAAGAGTGCGGTTGTCAAGCAGTTCGCAGGTCATTAAGGCAAATGTCCGAAAGCGGTGTGGATTGTGATATTAGGCTTACAGATTTTGTTCCTTCTGAGCCTTGGCAAAAGAGAATGCTTTTAACAGCAAAAAACTACATAGCAGACCATGATAAGCAATGGCTTTATGTAGGCGGACAGGTAGGCTGTGGCAAGACTTTATTGTGCTCAGGAGTATTTGTAGAGCTGATTAAAAAGACGAGCTTGCAAGGAAAATACATGCTTTGGCGTGATGAGGTTGTGAAAATTAAGGCATGCGTAAATAACGAGCAGGAATACACGGCTTTGATTGAGCCTTTGAAGGAAGTTCCAATCCTATATGTGGATGATTTTTTCAAGGTTGAACGTGGTAAGAGGCCGACTGCTGCCGATATTAACGTGGCTTTTGAAATTCTTAATTACAGGTATAACAAGAAGCTTGCAACCATAATTAGCAGCGAGCTATTTTTAAAAGATATTGTTGCTTGTGATGAAGCCGTAGGCAGCAGAATATATCAGTTGGCTAAGCTCAGCTCTATTGAGGTTGGTAAGGACATTAAAAAAAATATGAGACTTAGGGATATTGCCATATAAAAAGCGAGGAAAAGTTAAACAATAAAATGAAATATGAAAAGGGGCAATAAAATGCCGGAACCAATTTTAAGGTGGCCGGGTGCAAAGTGGCGTTTAGCAGATTGGATAGTTAGCATGTTGCCACAGCATAAAGTATATTGTGAACCGTTCTTTGGAAGTGGAGCAGTATTCTTTACTAAAAATCCATCCGGTACCGAAACTATAAATGATGTTGATGATAACGTGATTAATCTTTTTAGAGTAGTACGTGATAATGCTAAGGCATTGTCCAAAGCCATTGAAATGACACCATATAGTCGTTCTGAATATGGGGCATCCTGTCATAGTGCAAATGGACAAGACAACGAAATTGAGCAGGCTAGGCAATTTCTTGTTAGAACATGGCAAGCTTTTGGCGGCAAAACAAAGTCCTCTACATCATGGTCACATGACAGGACGAATACTGTTTTCAGGCCGTTGTATTGGTCAAAACTGCCAGGACGGATATTGGATAGCGTGGAAAGACTTAAAATGGCTCAGATTGAAAACATGAATGCGTTAGAGTTAATAGAAATGTATAACAACAAGAATACGCTGCTATACATTGATCCACCGTATTTATCAAGCACACGTACTAATTTACATTATCATTGTGAGTTTGCTTCTGAGAGCGAACATAAGGAACTGTTGCGATTGTGTAAAAAGCATAAAGGGCACGTTATTATCAGTGCTTACGAGAACGAATTGTACAACGCTGAGTTAGACGGTTGGGAAAAACAAAGTAAGCGTGTTGCAACGTCAGCAGGTGGCAGTAGTGTGGAAACGATTTACCTTAGTCCAAGTTGCACACTGGAAACGAACTTATTTGCAGAGGGGATGAAACAATGAATAGTTATGAATTTGATCGTAAAGTATATAGTTCGGTCTTAAAAATTTATAAACATTACGGAAAAAAGAAACAGTTAAGGCAAACTCAAGAAGAGTGTGCCGAACTAATCGTAGCAATTAATAAACTTTTTAGGAATAATCGAGATAGCACTAGTTCCAATAAAGCAAGCAAGAACTTCTTAGAGGAAGTTGCTGATGTGGAAATTATGCTATTACAATGCAAAATCGTGTTACAAGAAGACGGAAAAAGTGAAGAGTACAGGGATGTCTTAATCAAGAAGTTAGAACGGCAACTTGAACGCATGAGGGGGCAGGAAAATGAGACGAAAGGCCTATGCAGTGGTGACTAACGATAAGTACGAACTGCCACTTGGTATTTTTGACACCAGGGATGCCGCTGCTGTCTATCTTGGAGTTACAAGTAATAGCATTAGTACTCGTATTCGCAGAGCACCAAAAGGCACTAAGGCTAAGGTGAAAATATTAAAACTTTTAATTTGAATGGGAGTGAAAGTGGAGTGAGAAAGAAAAGAGAGTTTTGCCCTGCACCGGCAAGCTACTTGGCTTGTAAAGACAGTGCAAACAACAATAAATGTTGTTATGAGTGTGATAAACGTGAAACGTGTCCCAATGTCTGTCTTAATGTGCCGTGGAAGTGTGGTAGGCATACTAAAGAATATGATGAGTTTCGCAGGAACGTAATGATAGATAAAAATGGTGTTGAGTGGGTTGAGCTATCACAGGTTTTAAAAGTTCTTTATCAGATGAATTACTCCAAAAAGGACAGGGAGAAAAAATAGATGATATTTATAGAGACACAAGACGGCGAGGTTTTATGGAGCAATGCTAATGGCAGATTATTTACTCGTGATAAGGAAGTTGTACTATCTTTAACAGGGTTTCAGAAAGACTCTATTCAAATTGGTAAATATAAGGATAGTGTAAGAGCTTGTGAAGTTTTAAAAGAATTTTCAAACAAAGTAAACACTAGGTTAGGCTATAAATGTGATGTAACGGCGAATAACGTTTTTTATAGCATGCCTAAGGAGTGAAAAGATTATGGCATCAACTTGCAATACCTGTAAAAAATACATTACTCATGGTGGAAATTGCCAAGGCCCTAGGCGTACTCTTTTATCTCCGTGCCTTATGTTCGAAGAAGACGAAAGAGGATATGTTGCAACAAAAAAAGTGCAAATAGAACTGCATTTCGGAGTGTCAATACCACCTCTTAGAACTTTTGAGAGCGGTTGGGAATATAAAGGTAATCCCGTAAAATTTTACAGCTTAGAGCCGTTAGAATGGGACATTAAGCGTTGCCTTTTAATTTGCAAAGTGAAAGCAGATGTTTTTGAACCTTTAATTTGTAAAGAAGAACCGATAAAGATAATAACCAAAATAATAAAATTTAGGGAGACGAAACAATGAATAAAATCATATTGTTTGGGCGTTTAACTCGTGATCCGGAAGTTCGCGTGACTCCGAGTGATAAAACTGTGTGTACGTTTACTTTAGCCGTAGATAGACAGTTCGCTAATCAAAGTGGTGAAAGAGAGGCGGATTTTATTAACATAGTAGTATGGGGGAAAGCTGCTGAATTGTGTGGGAATATTCTGGCCAAGGGACATCGACTCCTTGTTGAAGGTCGTTTGCAGATACGTAATTACATAGCTAAGAACGGCGAAAAACGCTATGTTACTGAGGTAATTGCCAACAGTGTTAAGTTTATTGAGCGTAGAGATAGCAATTTGCATGGAACGCAAAATGCAAATACAGAGCCACAGGAAAAAAACGGTATGGAAGCGTTTGGACAGGCCGTTGCATTTGACGAGGAAATACCTTTTTAGGAGAGGTGAATTGACATGAAAAACTATATAGCTGAATACATGAAAGATAATGATTTAAAGATTGGGGTCGAGTTTAAAATTAAAGGTTATGGTTGTTGGTTTAGATTTCCCAATACATCTTATTTACAGAATAAAAACGGTGTTGGTGAGTGGGAAAATAGCAGAGCTAATGATGTAATGATAGCTCAACTTTTGAGAGGTGAAAGAGTAGTAGAAAAGTGAGGCAAAATATGTCGCTAAAAGTACCGTAGAGAGAGGGGCGTGCGTTGAATGTTTGACGATATGGATTTGACATGGTTACTAGCTGTTTCAGCGTTAGAAGAGGATATAAAAGAGGATAAGGCTAATGAAATTAAAAAGGAGAATGGTGAAAATGAAATATCGCAAAAAGCCAGTAGTGATAGAGGCATTTAAGCTAGGTAAAGAGTATCCTGATTGGTTTGCAGATAAGGTATCTGATAATACTGTAATTACATGGTTTGAATCTGAAGGTAAGAAAATAGAAGCTAACGAACCTTTTGAAGATATGAGCAGTTTTATTGTGGCTGATATCAAGACACTTGAAGGAGTTATGCACGCAAATAAAGGCGATTATATTATTCAGGGTGTTAACGGTGAACTATATCCTTGCAAGCCTGATATTTTCGAAAAGACTTACGAAATGGTAGAAAGTGAGGAATAGATGCAAATAGATATACGAGAAGACCCTACAAATGAGACTTATATAGTAAAGGCTATTGTCAACAAAAGTGAAGTCTTTAACCAAAAACTAAAATGGGAAAAACTTATCATGGAAGCCATACTCTATTGGGAGCGTACTGGTAAAACTGATAAGTACTATGCCTTGTTCCCAAAATATAAATTATGAGAAAGCTTGAAAGTGAGGAAGAAACTAATTGATTTCTCTGATAGCATTCATTGTTGCATTGCTAATATTAGTTTTACCATTACTCCTGCAGTACTTGTCTGAAAGGCAAAGTTGGAACAATGGTAAATGTCCTGCTTGTGGGGAACCTTGGGAATGTTTTGATATGACATCTCAAGGAGACCTTGGTTATAAATGTAAAAATGGACATTTTATGTGGATGTCGTATAATTTTGAAAAACCGCATTCCGAAAATAAATTATATAAAAAAGAGAGCTGATATTATCATGAAAGGTATCGTGGTTTCTATTGATGGTGGTGAATATGGCTATCCATTGTTTATTGATTTTGAGTCTAAAAGTTTAGAAATACAATCTTCGCCGAAAAATGTGAATAATACTGTCATGGTTATTGAAAAGTTTGATATGTCTAAACACCATGTGTTTTTACCAAAGGGGTACATTGATGCAAATAAGAAAGGAGTATTAGACGTTGATGTTTTAATAAAGGTTATTTTGTTGCCATCCTTAGAAATAAAATCTGCTACTGAGATAATGGAGAACCATAGAAATAATTTACTGTTTCCTTGGGTAAATAAATTAAAGGATTGATGTAGTTGACACACTGGAATTGTGAAGAGTCGGAGCTGCAAGACTTAATAAACAGGGGCAGGGTGCACTCAATAAATGGCACTGTAATTAAAAAGCCTGCCTTTGCAATTTCAGCCCCTGTTCCTGCTCCTGAAAAGAAAAAGAGCAAATATAACAACAAAAAGACCATAGTAGATGATATAACCTTCGATAGTCAGGACGAAGCTAATTATTACTTAACACTAAAGTTGCTGCAAAGGGCCGGCGCAATAAAAAGCTTTGAGTTACAGCCAAAATTCGTTTTACAGCCAAAGTTCAAAAGAGAAGGTAAAACCATAAGGGCTATAAGCTATAAAGCTGATTTTAGGGTACGAGAAGTTAGTGACCATGAATATATTGTTGACGTAAAGAGTGCCGCAACAAAGAAAGACGCTGTTTATTGTATTAAAAAGAAGTTGTTACTGTGTAAGTACCCCGGCATTGATTTTAGGGAGATATTGTGGTAATCGAGGTGTTGAGTTTTGCTAAATGATGAACTAATAGAATTTGTTTTTAATCAGTATGACGATATAAAAAGGGCAATAGTAGCTAAACGGCTTGATCCAGGTGGTGCAGTTAAGACTGGTGGTAATGGAAGTGGGCATAGCCTTGTGAGCGATACAACGGCCATAAGGGCAATCAGAAATGCTTGTGAGCTGAATAGGGTATATGTTGAATATTGGACTTTTACAAACAATAAACGCACTTGCCACGGAAGAGTTATATCTCGTCCGGAAGCGTGGATAATGGTAGTAGATACGGTTAGAGAGCACTATAAAGGAGTACCAAAGGGTGAGATAATTACAAGAAAGTATGATTTAAAAGAGGATTTTCATAAGACGTGCAAGGCCATGAACATAAGCAAGACGGCTTACTATATGATGTGCAAGGATATTTTACATTTCGCAGAGCTTTGTGCTGTAGGATATGGTGTTTTATCGCCGTTTAGTAATATGAGAAAAGGGCTTAAATAAGGTTAATTATTACACAAATAGATGGAAGTATTGTTGCTAAGTAACCTGTTTTGACCGTAGAACCATCCATATAGGAAATAGGCTTGGTCCTTGCCAAAAACTTAGGCGAAATGTAGGATTCAAGGTTCTTGGCAGCAATAAAAGACGGTAGTTTGGTCCCATCAATTTCCAAAAATATTCCATATTTTCATTCCTGGAATAGACAACCATTTTTAGCTATGTTATAATCAAACTGTAAAATTATATATAAAACAAATTAGCAACGTGACTTTTCAGTCTTGTTGCTTTTTTATTATCGATGTAACGGTAAATGTCGCCGTTTACATACATGTATTTCCTCCTGCCTAATTAAGTAAGGCAGAATACTTATTGAGGGTTATTCTGCCTTGTTAGTTAGGTTTTACAGGTACAAACATAAAGGCCGTCTTTTTAAAAACGCTTATACAGCGAATTTAAAGACGGCTTTTTTAATGCATAATCGATTTGAGAGAGAAGGCAACATAAAATGATATTACAGTATAAAGGCAATAATGGTGAGTGGGTATTTGTCGAGGGTAAAAAAATATCGTCTAAGGTATTAACAATAACTAACTTAGATGAGTTGTTTAACGAATGTGGAATTACAGAACATCATGTTATTACTTGTGCACTTAATGATGAGTTAGGTAATAGCGATTCTGATAAAGAGATCAGAGTTAAGGTTATCATCATAGACGACAAGGCAGTCTACGTTGTAGATAAGGAAGTATATTTACTTGAAAATGGGAAGACGGTACAGCGGATAGGTTAAGGTATCGGCACCCATGTTTAAGTAGAGAATTGTTTATTTCCCACGTGTATAGAGAACCAAAAATCAAAACAGCAAAGTTGCATAATAATATATATAATACAACTTTGTAGGTCAATTTTTTAAAAATGGCTTAACGGTGCGTGTTTGAGCCTATTTTTGGTGTGACAAAAGGGTACAAAAAAAGGCCAAAAAGTGTATAGTTTTGTCACCTTAAAAGAAGGTGTGTTTTATGAGCAATAAGTATTCGGTTGAGAACGTAAAAATTATAGTGGATAAGAGCACCGGTGAAGTCGTAAGCAAGTTTACTAGCTGCAATGATTTTCACAGCAGAGGCTATTTTGATGAACAGAAGGGTTATCGTTTTAGGGCAAGGAGCAAGAAGCTGATTCGTCTTGACGTTGATATTGACCTATTGCAACAGCTAAACAATTCGGAGTTGGGAAGGGTTTATCGGTTAACGAGATTGATATGGCAAGATACAGGAGTTTTGGCTAAAGTGGTTAACCGAGCAGTTTTGCCTTTGCAAAGAAATGATTTGTATGAATACATGGGTTTTGATAGTAGTAGAAGAGGAAGAGAATTTTTGGACAAGCTTTTGTCGCTGTCTCTTATCAGATATGTGGTTGTTAATTTAGACGATAAAGGAACAACGGAAGAACAGTGGTATCTAAATCCTCTTTATGCTGCTACAAATTATATAAATCGAAATCAATATTTATTATGGCGTGACCAGATAGATAAATTCATTCCTGACTACATAAAAGACAAGTTTTTATCAGTTAAAAGTGAGAATATTGAAAACTCAAAAAAGACCTGCTAAACCACAGGTACAAACATAAGCACCGCCTTTTTAAATCGTCTCAGAAGCGAAATATGAAGGCGGTTTTTTCACGAATTTATCAGAAGAAAGGGAGTGAGAGCCATGACAGAGGCAACCACCGAGAAAACAGTGAAAAAAGCAAAAAAAGCAGTTTCAGCAAAAAGTACTAAGAAAATTACCAAGGTTTCCACAAAGAAACCTGTTGTAGAAAAAGAAGAAAAGCGTCCGAAGATAAATGAGCAGCAAGATATGTTTTGCCGTGAATTCATTATTGACTTGTGTGCAAAAAACGCTGCTATTCGTGCCGGTTATAGTCCTTTTACTGCTGAAAAAATTGGGTATAGACTTCATAAACAATTTCAGTGGCGCATTGATGAACTAATGGCCAGAAGAATTATGAGGACTGATATTGATAGCGATTGGGTAATACGAGAACTAGTTGACGTTGTTAGATGTAGCAAAGAGGGAACTCCTGTCCTTGATATTAGGGGCGAAAAGGTTACTACATCCGTGAGAAAAGCTGTAGATAAAACAGAAGTAGCGGCTGTTTATCAGTTCAATGCTAAGGGAGCAACTGGGGCTTTGGAACTGCTAGGGAAACATCTTGGTATGTTTACTGAGAAAGTTGAACTCACCGGCAATATTGGTATTGCTGATGCGTTAAAGGCAGCTAGGGAGCGTGTAAAAAATGGCAAGGAAAAGCAGCAACATTCAGAATGAGGAGTATAAAGCAAAGATTGCTATTATAGAATTTTTAGCTGAATTCACGCATGATCCAGTAGGTTTTGTGTGGGCAGCATATCCTTGGGGTGAAGGTGAGCTAGAGGGACAGGAACCTCAAGAGTGGCAATTAGAGGAACTAGGTTACATAAGAGATGGATTAAAAACACCTAACCAGGTAATACAAGAAGTTGTTGCTTCCGGACATGGCATTGGTAAGTCTGCATTAGTTGCTTGGATTATTCATTGGGCAATAGCTACTTTTGAAGATACCAAAGGTGTCGTTACGGCAAATACTGAAAAGCAGCTTATGACTAAGACGTGGGCCGAATTAGCAAAATGGCATCGCTTATTCATTGGCAAGGATTTATTCGTTTATACGGCAACGGCTTACTATTCTAGCGATAAAGAGCATGAGAAAACTTGGCGCATAGATGCTATAGCTTGGTCAGAAGCTAATCCGGAAGCATTTGCTGGCTTGCACAATCAAAAAAAGAGAATCCTTATTATATTTGATGAGGCTTCTGCGATAGCCAATTGTATTTGGGAAGTTGTAGAAGGTGCTACTACAGATAAAGACACCGAGATTATATGGTGTTGCTTTGGTAATGGGACTAGAAATAGTGGGTGGTTTTATGATTGCTTTCATAAGTTAAGGAATATATGGCATGGACGACAGATAGATAGCCGTGCAGTCGCTATAAGTAACAAGACAACTATTCAAAAGTGGATTGAGACCTATGGCGAAGATAGCGACTTCGTTAAGGTTCGTGTTCGTGGCATGTTTCCCTCTGCAGGTGACCACCAATTAATTTCTACAGAAATTGCAACAGCAGCACAGGAAAGATACAAGCTACTTGCTTTGACTAGTTATAATTTTGCGCCGATTTTATTCGGTGTAGATCCTGCTTGGAAGGGTGCTGATATGTTAGTAGTTTATATGCGACAGGGAAACTACAGTAAGGTTTTAATGGCTATTCCTAAAAATGATAATGATGTTTTGATTGCCGGTAAGTTGGCGGCTTTTGAAGATAAATATGGCATGACCACAGGCTTTATTGACCAAGGCTACGGTACAGGTATTTATTCTGCCCTAAAGACTATGGGCCGTGGCGATAATTGGGTTCTAATACCATTTAATAGTTCTCCGGAAGATGATTATTATCAAAATATTCGTGCTGAAATGTGGAGCAAGATGCGTGATTGGTTAAAAGAAGGTGGGGCAATTGAAGACAATCAGGTTATTTACAATGACTTGATAGCTCCTGAAGCATACATAAATACTCGCGGTAAATTCCAATTGGAAAGTAAGGACGATATGAAGGCTAGAGGTATTCCGTCACCTAACTACGGCGATGCATTAGCATTAACTTTTGCACATCCGGTTAGGCTCAACAAGAATTCAAAATACAAAACGGCAAAGGCTGCCGGAAGAATAAAGAAGGTTGGTGCCATGTAATGAGAATAGTCAGGTGGTTTGAAGACCTTTGGTGGTACGTTAAATTTAAATTATTCTTGAAATGGAAGGAGTGATAAGTATGTTTTTAAATGACATTGGATGTATTAAAACAACTAAGCTTAATATTGCAGCTAATTCACCTATTGTTTTGGCAAGTGAAAGGGTATTAGCTAATCAACGTGTGGGAAGGACAGCTATTGAGGTTTCTAACACTTCTGACCAGCCTATTTATTTAGGCGATAAGGCTGTTACTGTAGAAAATGGATTGCCGATTAAAGCAGGAGACAGTAAGATTTTGCCCATTCTTTCATTATCGACAGATAACATCTATGTGACTGCTGCCGCTGATGTTTCCGTTATTCTAGCAGAATACTTCGACTAAGGTGTGATAACATGGAAAACTCAAATATAAATCAACAATTGGGAGCAGCACAGGCAACTATGGCAGGTGGACAGGCAAATACAATGCAACCTCAGCAAACTGGAATGCCTGGACAGACACAACCACAAGCACCGCCTATGACACCACTCGATTTGCTTTTAAAAAATGCGAAAAGTGTTGAGAATGAAGATACTAAAGAAATAAGTTTAAAGACTTTGAAAAGTGCTGAAAAAGCTAAAATAATGCAGGTCTTTACTAAATGCAAGGACGTTGCCGACCAGTATTATAAAAACACTATTGAACCTAAACTGAAAGAACGTTTAGATGAGTATCTTGCCACAGAGGAATATTACAAGAAACGTTTTCCTGTGTTATCTGAAACGTCTAAGTTTTGTAGCCGGGATATATTAACGACTATTGATTGTCTTATTCCTTCGTATATGGAAGTGTTTTGCGGTAGTGATGATCCAATGGATGTGCAAGGAGTAAACATTGAAGATGATGAGCGTGCTGCCAAGATACAGCAGCTAGTGAAATATCAATTACAGCGCAAAAACAATTACACTTCTTTCGTTGAGTTTATCATGAGGGACGCTCTTATTCTTAACTACGCAGTAGCCAAGGTTTCTTGGAAACGAGAAGAAAAAAGAGAACGCTATGAGCTTTTAGTTAGTCAAGACAATGCTGATTTGCTTACTTTCATGTATCAAGAGGAACAGCAAGGACATATTGAGGTTATCAGTTCAAAACCTTTAAAGGATGCTCCCGATTTGGCAGTAGTAACTTTTGAAAAGATTATTGTTACTGCTGATTTTCCTGTAGTTGCCTATATGCCACCTTCTGAGCTTAGATATACACCTGATTCCAACACAATACAGACTGTAAAGTTTAAGGCGCATCGTAAAATCGTTACTGGAGACTATTTAAAACGCAAAGAGCGTGAAGGCACATACAGTAATATTGATGAGGCTATAGAAAACGGTAAAGGCGATACCAAGGTTACAAACTTCGATACGGACAAGAACAAAGAACTTGAAACTATTGGCGATAGAATTAGCGACCACGATAATGCTTCCAGTGAAATAGAACTTTACGAGGCTTATCTTGATGTTGATTACAACAATGACGGCATAATGGAGAGCGTTATTGTTCACGCTATTGGTAATATTCCAATTAGGATTGCAAAAAATGATTTGGAACTAGCACCCTTTTTTATTTGCCAAAGCAAACCTTCCCCACATACTGTTTTCAATGAAAAAGAAGGCCTTTGTGATAATTTAATACAGCAACAGGATCTAAAAACAGCTATATTTCGTCAGCTCATAGTTAATTTAGCGAAAAACAATACCCCTAGAACGTTCCTGAATCCCAAAGGGGTTGATATGGACGCTATTATTGACGGGGACGAATTCGTTATGGTTGATGCGGAAAATGTCTCAAATGCTGTTTATACACCGCCGCAATTACCATTTAACAACCTTGCAATGACAGTTGTGCAATACGCTCAAAATGAAATAGAGAGCCAGAGTGGAAGTACGAAGTATAACCAAGGGTTAGATAGTAACAGCCTTAATAAGACTGCTACCGGTATAACGGCTATTATGGGCGCATCTGAAAAGCGTCACAAGAATACGGCACGTGGCATGGTTGATAGCTTCTTTGTTCCAATGATGAAGTATTTAATTCTTCTTAACCAAAAATATTTGGATGGTGAAACTATTGTCCGACTCACTAATGAGCAAGTCACAATTAAAAAAGAAGATTTGGATATTGATTATGACCTTATTATAAATATTGGACAGGGAGCCGGCACGAAGGAAGCTCAAATACAATACCTTATGCTGCTTATCAATCAGATTTACCCGCAATTAGCTGCGACAGGAATAGTTAATGCGAATAGTTGGTATGAAATTGTGAAGGATTTGCTTGAAAAGATGGGCATAAGAAACGTTCAAAACTATCTCATTGATCCAAATAGTGAGCAAGCAAAACAAATGCAACAACAAGCTCAGCAAGCCCAACAGCAAGCCAAGCAAGAGCAGGTGCAGTTAATACAGGCCAAGTTGCAAGCCGATGTTGAGAAGGCAAGGCAGCCTCATATGTCTGTAAATTACCGTGACTTACCTGTAGATGCAAAGCAAAAGGCACTAGCGGCCAATGGGATTCCATCATCTGCAAATGCTATAGCAACAAAGGAGATTATGAACCATGCATAGGCTAAGACAACCGAATATGAGAAGAAAGATACGCTCTATAGACAATGATTATGCTAAGTCTAAAGAGCGTATTTCTGATTTACAAGTGCCTATCAATATAGGTATTAAGGCAGAAAGTATTATAGAGTTTGTGGAAGCTTTTATGGACGACACCGAAGAACTGGTACTTGAGAAGTTAAGAAACCAAGAAATTGCGGCCGATGATGTGAGACTCTATTACATGGCGGCTATTAATTTCACTTCTAAGGTTAGAAATGCAGTAAGCGAAGGTAAGCGTGCCAAGGAAAAGCAAGCCAAACTAATAGATGAAAGACAAAAAAGGAGAGAGAAAGCATGAAAAAGTATTTCAGAAGTAATGTTGTAATGGCAGAACCCATGAATCTTGGTGCGTATAACGCATATCGTGGTTGGAAGTTACCGGAAAATGAAACCGGTAAAGAGGAAGGTTATCACCTAGTTTATGCTGACGGTTATGAGTCTTGGTGTCCTAAAGTTGCCTTTGAAAAAGTTAGCCGTGAAATTAATTGTATGACGTTTGGACAAGCTATTGAGGCAGCTAAAGCAGGCCATCGTATTACTCGTAAAGGGTGGAATGGTAAAGGGATGTTTGTTGTATATCAAAAAGGCTATCCCCAAGGTATTCCTTGTAATGCTCAAACTGCAAAAGCATATGGTTACAAAGAAGGAGATTTATTCAAATGCCGGCCATATCTTCAAATGCGTTGCGCTGATGGTTCACATCAAATGTGGCTTGCTTCTCAAAGCGATATTCTCGAAGAGGATTGGGGGATTGTTGAATAATGAAAAAGTTCCAAGTGTTTTATGAAGGTGACGGCGTAAATGTTGGTGGTGCAACAGGAGAAACGCAAACAGTTGTAACCGAACCAAGTACAAGTAATGGCACAGATAATAATACTAGTGGCACTGATACCAATAATAATACTGGTAATCCTGATACTAGTAGTGCGACAGGTGACAGAGGTTCTGAAGAACAAGGTGGGTTTGCTATTGTTGTAGATCCTAGGACGGGAATTAGAGAGCTAAAGCCTGTTAACAGTAAAAAAGTAGAAGATGTTGCTGATAAACCAAAAGATTATGTTGTACCTACAACGCCTACAACACCAGTTCAGGTACCAAATGAAAACAAAATACCCGGGCAAGAGGTTAATGCTAACAACAATTTGGGTTTAGTAGCACCGGTTGTTAACCCACAGCAACCGCAAGCACCTGCGGAATATACACCACAAGATTTTGCTATTGCTATGCAAATGAATATGGTAGATGAGAGCCGTATACCTGCTGCCTATCGACAACAGTATGCAGAGTTAAAGGTGCGTAAGGAAATGGCGGCGGCACAAAGTAATCCTAATTTAAATGGAGAGCAACAGTTGCCACAGGGACAACAACCTGTAAATAAACAACCGGATATGACCGCTTTTTATGAGAAAGTTGACGGCCTTGCGAAAGAGAAGGCTTTAAAGGATGTTGGACTTACTGCAGAGGAATTGGCGGCTGGTGAATATACTGACGATGAAACTATTGCAGAAAAGCTTAACAACTATAAAACAGCGGTTCAATGGCATAAGAACGATATTATTATCCAAGTTCAAAACGCTATTAGAACTAAAGAGCAGCAAGCAGGTCAACAAAAGGCTATGCAAGAGACTATTTATCGTGATATTGGTAATTATGTTAAAGATTTGAGTGCTAAAGAGCCGAACTTCGAAAAAATTGATGTTTATATGGCTAGTCGCTACAAGTCGTTGCCCTATGAACAAGCCAAAACAATAGCAGATACTATTGCTGCCTATCAAAATAAAACTATTACTCCGGAAGGCTGCGAAATCCTCAAAAAATATTATGAAGATACACGGCTTGACTTTTATGCTCAAAACAATAATTTGAAAACAGCACCGACACCTGCTGCTAAACCACAAGTAGTTGAGCAACCTGGTACCGGAGCAACAAGCGTTCCCGAAAAAATCGACTTTTCAGAACTTGCAAAAGCAGATAACAGAGGTAAGGACGCTTTCTTAGCCAAGATTTTTGGCAATAGGAAATAACAAGGAACATAGCATTGAATTGCTATTGTTCTTTTTTATTTAATAAAATTTTTTACGAGAGGTGATTTTTATGGCAAGAGATTTAAACCCTAGTGCTTCACAGTCTGCGACCTACGAAGCCTACGGAAACGCTGAGGACTATTCCAAGCTTATTATCAATATTGAACCTGAACAGACTAAGTTTTTGTCCAGTTTCAAAGAAGCTCCGGATGCCAAAGCTACAGAGTTTAGTTGGACGACAGAAGGATTGCGCCCACCACAAGACAATGCGCATCTTGAAAAAGAGGATTATGTTTCTCAAAAAGTTGGTTCTATGGAAGGGCTTTCCAACTGCGTGCAAAACTTCCAAAACACAGGTTATGTAACCGACACACAACGCAAGGTTAACAAAATCTACAACGAACAAGATGAGTTCGTTCGTCAAGTAAAAAATGCCATGATTGGGCAAGCACGAGATATGGAGTATATGCTTGTTAATGGCAAAGTTAAACAGCTTGGCAGTGAAAATGTAAAACCACGTTCAGGTGGTATTCCATATTTCATGAGCATGCAAAACATTGCTTGCACTTTAACTGTTGCTGACGGTATTGTAAGCACTGGTGCAGTAAAACACAACTTAACTACAGGCGATTTTGTATATTTTATTGCTGATACAATGCCTACTGGTTTAAAACAGGGTTTATTGTACTATGTAAGAGTGGACGCAACAACTCCGGAGACTAAGTTCGCATTATATGATGCCTTAGCTGATGCAGTTGAGGGCAATACTAGCGTACAGGTAAAACCAACCACAACTGGAACTGGGTTAAAAATTGTTAAGAACAATATCATTGACCTTGGCGGCGCAGATGATTTATCTACCGATAATATGAATGATGTTATGCAAATGTGCTATAACCGTGGTGGTAATCCAACAAAGGCTATCATGTCCGGTGCCAAGAAACGCCGTTTCTCTAGTATCGTATCAGCTATTGGACAAACCAAACGCAAATCCGGTGAGCATAAAATGGATATTGTGGTTGACACTTTCCAATCTGACTTTGGTACTATTACGGCAGAAGCGCATCGTATGTATCCTGATAACCGCATTGACTTTATGGATATGCAATATTGGGAAACAAAATATTTAACTCGACCACATGAAGTAAAAGACCTTGCAAAGAAAGGTAGTTATACTGAATTCGTTTTGGAAGCTCAACTTGGTTTGCAAGGAACACAACCAAAGGCTAGCGGCTCTTTGATTAATATCAAACGCTAATTCTAGCTTAAACACTAAAGGCACATCTATGCAGGTGTGCCTTTTTATTTTTAATAAGTTAAAAGGGGAGAAAGACATGTTAACAAGACAGCAGATAGAAGTTTTGGACAAAAAAAAGAAACTAATACGTATCAGAAATACGTTTGATATAGGGCAAGCAATGGAAGCAGCACAAGAAGCTACAGAGAATGGTGGCAGAACAGGAAATGGAAGCTCAGAAATTATACAAATGGGGTTTATCCCTGAAGAAATGTGGCTATATGATCCTTGGCTCATGGAAGCTAACAAGGCAAGAAATCACGGCGATATGGGTGAATACCATAAAATGATTGTTAAGTTTTTTAAGGTTCACCCTGAATTTGCAGTATTACATACAAGAAAATATTTTCAAGGAGCGAGGTAATAATAATGATTTCCGTAAAAAAAGCATTGAAAATGGTCCGAAGCAAGTTGAAAGATAATAGTGAGATTTTGTTCAGTGACTACGACATTATTAATGCGCTTAGTGAGTGTATTCGTTATATTAATAATTCTTTTGCCATGAAAAACTCTGATTTTCTTGAAAAGATACATGAGTACCGGGTAAATGAAATCAATGCTGAGATAGATAAGTATAACAGTACCCTAGCAGAGGGAGAAACGCCCAAGGAATACGTTAACTTTGCAACTACAGGTGTTTCCCTTCCCGATGATTTTATTTCTCTTGTGAGCGTAGTTAGGGCAAAGGATGGGTATCATTTGTCACCAATTCCAGCGGTGGAAAAGGTACATTGGAATGGTTATAAAATTTTCGCAAATAAGCTGTACTGTGGTGTTGATGTAGATTTGTTGTACAGAGCAAAGATTGCTGATGTTAAGTTTAGCGATATTCAAAATGGTGGCACAATAGACCTTCCGGACATATTTCTAGACAGTGTGGTAAAGATTACCTGCATGATTTTAAACAATACTGATACGGACATACTGGGTGAAGCTGTCAAGGGATTGATGGATAACCTAGTTCCAAATCGAAGGTACAGCAGAATCAAACAACGTATGCCATTTATTGTATAAGAGGAGTGATTTTACATGAGTATGACAGTACAAAGAGCCATTGCAAGGATAAAGGCAGCAGGACATGACATATCGGATGAATATGCCACCGATAGTTGCATTGAATTTATTAATACCGCTATGCAACAGGTAGCGGCCTTACTAATTTCGGCACGGTTTCCCTCTCTAATTAAGGAAATGACGGTGCATAATGGTGATTCTTTGCCACAAAACTTTATGATAGCTGCCGGCAGTTATCCTTTGAGAATGACTAATGGCAGGGTTGATATTATAGATGATGATATAGAGTCTGTTCGTTTTAGGTATTTTGCAACGCCTGACATGATAACGGCTGAAACAACGAATTTACCGATTAATCATGATGCAATTAATGAGGTAATAGTAAAGCTAGCCATTATGCTAGCTTTAAACGAGAATGAGTATGATATCTCTCAAGATACTACGCTAACAACGGCTTTACAACAAGCTATTGCCAGTGGGATGCAATAATAAATGGCATTATTTTACGGACGGTGATTCAAATGAGCGATGAGGTTGCTAAAAAAATAATAGATGTGCCTAGTATTCCTAGCACGGTACAAGGTGACGGAAGGTATGTTATGAGCTTACTCAAGGCATATCTTGCAACTGCTACTGAACAAATAAACCTTGCTAACGGTTTCACAGCAGAAGAAATAAGTCAGGATAGCGATGGAGATGTTCCTACTCCTAAAAATTTCAGCCTTACATTCAATAGATATGGTGCAGAGCTTACCTGGGATTATCCTACGGATATATCAAAATTAAAGTGTTATGAGCTACGTGTCAATACGGATGTAGGAAGCAATACAGGACTGTTAGATAGGACTATTGACAACACTTCTACTAAAATGCCGCCTCAGTATGTTGGAACGCTTTATCTATATGCCATTAGTACAGATGATGAGTATTCCAATGCTTCAATATTGAACTACAATAAGGCACGTCCGGAAGCTCCGCAAGACATTGCGTTAACGAAAAATAATGAAGGAACGCTCATAACTTTCCTTGAGATTCCTTATAACTGCATAGGTGCCAGTATTTATATAAATGGAGTTAAAAAGGCTCAGACAACTGATAATGTCTACTTGTATAAGCATGAAACTACAGAAATCATAAAGAAGGTTGCCGTTGCGTACTATGATTGTTTCGGTGACGGTGAAAAAGGAATGATTAACTGCATTATTCCGGACATTACAGGGTTCATAGTAGAGCGTAATGGTGCCAATCTTGATTTTTATTGGGATGCTATTAGTATTTATGGGGTTAAGTACGTAATAAAAGTGGGGCAAACTACCGATTGGGACAAGTCCATAGAGCTATTTACAACAAAGATTAATAAACACCGGTTGGCTTACCCTAATACCGGACAATATTATCTGCTTATAAAAGCGGTTGACGAACATAATAATTATTCTCAAAATACAGCATACTTTAGCATGGATAATGCCGAGGATAGCTCCAAAAATGTTATTTTAGATTTTAAGCAAGCAGATATGTCCTACAGTGGAAATAAAATTAATTTATATTATGATGTTGCTTCCAATGGCCTAAAGCTAGAAAAGTCTGCTACAGTCGGTGAGTATATTGCAAGTGTAGAACTTCCTCAAAAATATCGTGCTAGAAATTGGAGCGAATATAAGGTTATTGGAGCAACAAACAGTAACTTGTTGTGGATTGATATGGACTTTCCTATTGATAGTGATCAGGCTAGAAATACCCTAGTTTTGGGTGGCGTTATGGGAGATATTAACGGAACTACTGTTAAACAACAAATAGCTAGATATATAGGACCTAATACATCTGAAATTTTCGGAGTTGAACTTAATAACAGTCTTAAAACTAGTGCTGATATAGAGCCAAAGGTAGCAAAGAAAGCTACTGATTTTCGTACTGGCCGTTGGGCACAAGGATTATATGTAGGCGATACTACCCAGGTTGAGTACGATTTGCCCGATACTATGCTACAGGAATTTAACATGGTGTTTTGGTTAAAAAAAATACAACAATTAAATGATTGCGTTTTGCTGACACTTCGTAATGAAGTGTCTTTTTTATGTATTGGGTTTGATAGTAGGCGCAGCTGTTTTTACATGGCCGATAGCCTTGGCAATCGCACAGATATTAGTTTAATAGTTCCAGAACGTGAGTGGTTGATGTTTGGTTTGTCACAAGGAGCAACAAACAGAAAACTATTCATTTACTTGGAAAGCAGTCAAAAGACTCAAAGTATGGAACAAGTTTTACCGCCGTTAGGCGTTTTTAATAAATTATATCTTTATCCAAAAATTATTTTACAAGGGAGCTGATTTTAATGAATTTAGCAGAATTTTTACAAGAAATGTTTGGTCATGGTATTAAAAAAACGAGAAAAGAGGATGAGTTTTTAAAATGTAAAGGCAGTATGATTTTGACGCTGAAGAAAGCAAACGGTGATATTTCCGTTACTAGAAAGGATAATCTTATTTTAAATGTCGGGTTCGACCACATCTGCAATTCTATTGGGGCTACGGCTAGTCGTCCTGCAGTCATGGGATTTACGGCACTTGGGACAGGGACAACGGCGGCTGCAGCAAGTCAAACCACGCTTGTAACTGAACTAGCAAGGAAAGCAGCTGCTTATAGCCATGCTGCAGGAACTAAGGTTATGACCTTTACAACTAATTTCGCCGCAGGAGAAGCTACAGGGGCTATTACTGAGGCCGGTATTTGTAATGCAAGTACAGGTGGAATATTTTTAGATCGAGTAACTTTTGCCGTAATTAATAAAGCTGCAGACGATGAAGTAACTACTACATTCCAATTCACACTTTCCTAATAGGAGCTGAGACACTATGACAACGGCGGTTAGCAAAAAAATAATTGAATATTATACCGTCGAAGGTTGTGATTTTAATCTTAGCGATGAAAGAGCTAACAGAGCTGTTGAGGAATTTGGCAAGTATCTTTTTACTGCTGAGACAACCGAAGGCCTAGAGGTAAGTGGCATTGCAAAAAAAGCAATTGGCAAAGCTCTAAAAGAGCATGTTTTAGTTTATGAAACGTATCATAATGTTCTTCGATTCGTTTTACATATCCTTGAAAATATTTCTATAGCAGATAGGACAAATAAGAGAGTTTTTACTAAGCGTTCAGAGAACATTGCTATATCAGAAGTCTACATTGACTATATAAAGTATATGCTTCGCTTTATGGAAAGCTTTTCCCTAGAGGAGTATAACGATAAGCATATTGTTCAAAACTTTTATGATAATTTCTCGCTTAATGATATGAGTAGAAAACTCATAGTTAAAAACAGTAACGAAAATATCTCAATAATAGAGGATAGTATTAAACGTACAAACAAGGTTTTGTCTGAAAATTTTGGCCTTGTGGATGGTGTTCGCAAGTGTATGGCAAAACTCTACCAAGAAAATGTTGAAATCCTTGAAACAAACAAATACTTTTACAACTTAAACAAAGCTACCGGTATTGCCATAACAGACAGTACCGGTAAAAGTTTTAGTAAGAATTTATTTGAGCTTGCCAATATTGCTGAGCAGGCAGTAAAGGGTATGAGGATAAATAAATCTGAAAAAGCATTGGTTATTGAAAATATAACCCATAGTGCTAAGTTTGTTAGAAGTGTAAGTGAGGTTATGCTTTTAGGGGAAGCTAATAGCAACAGTTATAGCCTTAGCAAAGTAGAAGTAATAAACCTAACAGATAATACTAGCAAGGCAATAAAAACGCTTTACAACGCAAATATAAAGACAGTTGAAACTCAAAATAATAAAATTGATAAGCTAAGCTTAGAAACCATTGCTTTTTCGGAAGTTTATTTTGATTATATCAGCTATATGCTAAATTTCATTGAAAGTTTTGCTTTAAAAGACGCTGTTAGCAAAGACCTTTCGCGAGGTATAAAAGAAACAATTGCTGTTGCGGATCAGGCTAAAAAGCGCATATGCAAAATGAATAATGAGGCAGCTATCATCCTAACTGATAAAACAGGCAAGGCGATTAGTAAAAGCGTAGTAGAGCTCAGTCAGATAGTAGAAACTGTGGCCAAGCAAATAAAAGTTAATCGGAGTGAAGTAGTCACAATGGTTGACGGTATAAAAAATTGCACCAAGTTTATTCGGGATGTAGTAGAAGATGTTTCTGTGGCAGAGAGCAATAGTAAACTTTATGGAATCAATAAGTCCTATAGGGTGGACATAAACGAAGTAGTGAAGAAAAATATACATACTGTATCATCGGAAAGTTTTTCTTTGAACGATGAATTTGTTAGAAAGTTTTTGGCGAAACTTAGGTTTGATGAAAACATATCTTTCGCTGATAATATCAGCAAACAATATGGAATAAATAAAAACGAGTTAATTGAAGTATCTGAAGCTTTTATCCGTGCATGTAATGCTATTTTAAGTAATATAGCCATAAAATCAGGAGGGATGTCACTTGCTGAATTCATAAAGGCTATTGATACACCACCGGAATATGATAATTTTGTTGACTATAAGGTGGGAGATTATGAGTATCAGCGTGCGCTAGTACGTTTTATTATAGAAAGCGTGGCTGCACAAGCGGAGCCGATATTGTATGATGCGGCAATCCATGTTGATATTGATGACATCAACGACAAGGGAACAGTAATAATAACTGATACTGAAGCTGTAACCAAGGTGTATTACAATAAAAACTATTATACGGCACCTGAAGTGCAAATTACTCTTAGAGGCGGTAATACAGGGACAGGAGCTTTAACTCCTATTCTGATTAGTACGGATTTGTCGGATGCTAAAGGACGATATTTTGAAGTAGAAATAAGGGATAGCCGTTGGAATAGGGCACAAGGCACTATTTCATGGACTTCCAAAGGTTATTAAAGGATGGTGATAATATGTCACAAGAGTTTAGTCAATTAGATGTGCGGGATGCTGTAAATGTTGCAATCCCTAAAATGCAGAAAAGCATTGAAGCGGCGGTTTCTAATTTCAGTGGGACTGCTTTTCCCACAGAAAACTTATTTACAGGGCAAATATGTTTTAATACATCGACAAATTGTTTATATGCACTCGCTGATGCAACAGCAGCTACTAAGAATTGGGTTTGTATAGCGGATTTGACCAGGAACATAGCCAATGCTGATACGGCTAAAAAACTTGCTAAAATGTTTAATATAAAGTTAACAGGGGCTGTTACCGGTAACGTTGATGTGGATGGTTCAGAGGCTGTTACGTTGGAGACTACTGCCAATAATGCAACGACATTAGAGGCTAAAGCAGGAACTAATACAGAAAAAACAATGACTCCTGCGACTACCAAGGCTGTAGTAGAAGCTATGAAAACTTCTATTGATGAGGAGATAGAGTCTATACCGTCTGCATCTTCTACGGTTAAAGGGTTGGTGAAGGTGGGGGATGGTCTTACAATGACGGACGATGTTTTAAGTGCTAATGATCAAACTGGTAATTGTATAAAGAAAAATGCTTCAGCACACTTAGTGCTTCCGGACGGATCAGAATTGTGGGTGGAATAAATGGCAGAGTTAAATAAGAAACTTCATTTATTGAAACTTGATTCAACGCAAGAAGCTATTAAGTTATATTCAGCTCTAGCTGAGGTTGGGGATAATCATTTGAATGTAAAGGTACCTGCATATACAGAGTATTATAAATGGACTCCTTGGGCGCAGCCAGTGTTGAATAGCAATGGCGCATTGGGTGGAACTGATTTTGCTGTATGGGGAACTGTAGGTAGTATTTCAGGCAAAGAGCCTTACTACATGTTTGATAATAATAGTTCTACATACTATAGAGGGAAATCTACTGCATCGATAATCATTTATAATCCTATTGCGTTAAAAATTACCAATATATTGTGGGAGAAGTATTATTCTTATCCAAAATCAGGCAATGTTCAAGGTTCAAATGATGGTATTACATACACGACAATAGTTAATTTTACGAATGCTACTAATGGTAATTTTGATATTGTTTTAAGTGGAAATAACACTGCATATAACTATTACAAGATAAATATAACATCAGTTAATGATGATGTTGTGCATTGTTCAGGACTAACTATTACTGCTACTTACGCTGCAATAGCTACTGTTTCCGATTATGATTATGTGGTAGAAGTTCCTGCCATTCAGTCCTATGCAAAATTAGCTAAAATTACTTATTACAAATGGCAAGACTGGACACAGCCTATTTTATCTAGTAATACAAGTTTTGGTACAGTGACTGCTAGTAGTTATGCTTCAGGTTGTTACCCGTATTTGGCAATGGATGGAATATTAATTGCAAATGCTGACGGGCATGCTTGGAATACAGATTATTCATCTACAGGTTGGTGGCAAATAAAATTACCGTATAGTATTCGTATATATGGCATTACGTTTACTAACGGCGGTTCTCCTACAAGTAATGTAAGAAATATATCAGGTAGATTTTATGCAGATTCTGCAAAAACAATACCTATAGGAGATGCTATATCTACTCCTTCTACTAATGGGTATGTTACTCAAATAATTGGAATACCAGCAGAAGGAATAATTACTGATACGATTTATTTTGAAAAAACAGGTGGTAGAACATATGCTGGTATAGGTGAACTTGATATAACTGCTAAGTACGCAGTAGAATCTACTGCCGATGATTATGATTATGTAGTTAATCCTGTAAATGCATCTTCGCTTAGTATGGTTGTTTCAGGAGTCAAGTATAAGGTTTTAACTAAGGCTAATCTTGCATATTAATGTTAAAAAAATTAGGCTTGCAATGGTGGGGGGAGGAGCAGGTTGTTCATCATCATCAAACGATAATGGCTCTGACTCTTATTACTATTCCGATATAACATATTCTTCTTTTGGAAGCTATGCAACATCAACATCACGAATAACTCATTCTGCTAGTGGATACGCTTTAGGGTTTAATACTACATTAGGCAGTGGTTCATTTGGTTGCGGGGCACCTTCAGTTGGTGAATCAGCTGGTTATACAGGTAATACTTATAACGGATACATAGACGTTGTTGCAGGGCAGAGCTATAACATTAAAGTTGGGGCAGCCAATCAGGGTGGTACAAGTGGTTTTGTAAAGATAGCCTATGGGGGCGATATTTAATGAAAAGAATTGCTAAACATGCAACAACAAATATAACGTTTTCTGGACTAACAGGCGGTATAAACATAGCACAAAGTCCGGAGCAAATAGGTGAAACCGAGATGCAAGAGTGTGAAAACTTTATATATGATCAAAACAGCAAAAGACTTGTAGGGCGTGGCGGATTATCTCCGGACACGCTCTATTCTTTTGACAGCGATATTAAAGAGTTAAGTTATGATGTTGGAACTAATACGGTTATGTCTTTTTTAGAAGATAAGAGCACATTTTCTATTATTGACGGTGCGAAAGCTGTTAATATTGGTAGCATGACAGGGGACAGCATACCTACAACTGCTAAGTTTCAAAATAAGCTATGGATTGCAAGCGGGGCAAAGCTTCAGTTTTATGCTTTTGACGATAAGGGTATTCAAACAGTAACGGACAGTCCATTATGTGATATTTGTTTCCAAAGGTTTGCGAGGTTATTTTTAACTAAGACTGGTGATGATAACGCCTATTTCTCAGGTATTGGCGATGGTGCTTACTGGAAAGAAGATACTAATGACGCAAGTACTAAACAGTGGACAGAAATTGGGTATGGCGATGACGGTGATATTATAGGCGTTGTACCTCTAGCTACTGACTTAATGTTCTTAAAATCCAGTGGTAAAATTTACCAATTGGTGGGTGATGCCACACCGGATTCATGGCAAATAAATATGATAGCAAGCGACGTTGACCCTATAGGATTGCAATGTGCAACCAATATAGGGAGCAGCGTTGTTTTTTTATCTATGCAAGGGTTGCGGGGCCTAGCTACTGTACAAGATTATGGAAATATTGCTGCGCAAGATATAGGAGACAATTTCAATTCGCTTATAACAACGTCCATGGTTTCTAATCCGAGAGTATTTAAACTTAAAAGACACAGAATGATTCTAATCAGGCCAACAAGTGATTATAGGTTTTTTATTGCATACAACTACTTGCTTGGAGTTGCTACAGTTTTGAGGTTTGGCGTACCGATTACAAGCATTATTGAAACAGCGAATGAGATATGGGTGGCAAGCGGAAAGAATATCTACAAATGGGATAAGGCTTATACAAAAGATGTTGATATGGCTATTAATTACAAGATGAAACCTAGAGATGTTATAGGAAGTAATGAGCTGCTTGTAAAAGCATTAGATACCAAATTCACATCTGACCATGCAGGTATAGCGACAGTAAGCACCGGCAAGCTAAGTGTGAATGTGCCAACAAATAGCAGAAAAAAATTAAGGTGTAATCATTCTACTGACTGTATAAGTTTAGAAGTTACCAGTAATAACCGGTTTGAGTTAGACCATATTGCGATAGAGGTGGCAGACTTATGATAAACAATGAGCCTATGTATAAAGCTAGAACATTACAAGAATGGATTGATATGTATGAGAAGAAAACAGGCGATAAAGCTGTACTGCCTGAAGGCTTTTCCTTGTACTGGCTTCCTAATCGTGGGTTTGCTGAGTACAAAATAGATGAAAATAGCGGAATTCTTATGATTTATGCAGTTTGCGGAGATGGCAAGTTTTGGCGAGATTTAGGTGAATTAATATGCCGTTTAAACAAGTTAAAGTGTATTTCTACTATTTGCACAAGAAATGTTGAAGCTTATATAAGGTTTTGGCGTTGGAAAATAGTTGAGGGACAGAATAAAGAGGGGAAAAAACGCTTTATATGTCGGGATGAACTTAATCGACCTGTAATAATTACGTATAAAGGAGCAGACGACAATGGTTTTCCTGCATATTGGGTAACACAATTTATTAATGAAAACGAGGTGATGTGAGATGGGTAAAAAAAGTACGACTACCGAAAATACTTATACACCAACGGCAGAAGAAAAAGCCTTGCAAGGGATTGAAGTGGATTATGCTAACGCAGTTTCACCAAATGCTAAAGCCTTAAACGACTATGCTATGAATAGCATCATTAACAGCATGGGTACAAATAAGGTCGACTATTCGGGATTGAATGATACCGCTCAGCAGAAAATAGCACAGGCACAGTCAGGTGTTAATGATTTAACAAAGGGTGTTTTGCCGCAAGCTTACCAAGACAATATGGAAGCTTCTATCAAAAACGGCGTTACTAATTCTATGGGGAATTTAATGCAAGATTATGGTTCAAGAGGTGTATTAAATAGTTCTGTTACTAGCAAGGGTATTCAGGGTATTAATGATTCGGCGGCACAGGCAATGAGTGATGCATATACAAAAAATGTTAGTGCGCTGTCAGGATTGTATGGACAAATGAATGATACGGCTACTAGTGGTATTACAGCCGGTGCGGCCGCACAAGAGGCTGCTCTTGCTCCTGCGACTAACCTATGGAATATGTCAACGGGACTTAATTCAACAACGACAGGGGCTTTATCTGCACTGGGTGGCAAAGGTACTACAACTTCTACGGCAACAGGAAGTAGTAGTGGTTTGTTTGGTGGTTTACTTACTGGACTGGCAAGTAACGCAGGGCTATTCTGTTTTACAGAGGAAACTAAGGTTAAAACCCCGGATGGTGATAAAGAGATTAAGCGTATTAACGTTGGTGACAAGGTTATTTGTCCTAATGTGGACGGAACAGAAACAATAGAAACGGTTATAGAGGTTATGAAACCACATTATAGTGATATTTATACGCCAATTTGCCAAGGCGCAAGCAATAGCAGAAACTTTGTGAACACAACTCTAACACAGCCAATTTTAACTTCTGACAATGCTTTTGTTATGGTTGGTAATCTAGTCATAGGGACGATGATAAAAGGCATAGGAAAGCTTGTTAGCATTGTCAACAGTGGTGAGCGCAAGGTATATGACCTAAAACTTACCGGTGAGAACAACTATTATGCAAATGGGTTTATTGCTAAAGGTGCTACTACAGAATGGAGCAATCCTGCTAAGGAGAGTGACGAATAATGGTTAATAATAAATATGCCAATGGTAATAGGGGATATTATACAGACGTTAACAGTGCTTCAGTTAATGACCCATTGTTTGCTCTTGGACAGTTGATAGCAGCGAGTTACAACAAAAATTATGAGGATAGGGGAATTAGAAAAGCTCAGCAGGGTATTGACTCGGCACTATCCGGCAATCCTAATACTGATGAACTAAATGCGGCGTTAGATGAGGTCGCAAAACAAAAGCAAGCACAAAACTATGCGACTGTTGGCACGAATTCTCCTTTGGATATTTCTAAAATGGTTGATGAACAGGGACTGAATACTCCTATGGGAAGGGCCATGTATGATAATAGCTATCTAAATGATCCTAATAATTTTCTAGGTAATGATGAATTTAGTCAAAGGCGTAGAGTTGCAGCATCCACAGTTCAAGATAGAATGCAAGCATTGAAGGACTTGGGATATATACCACAAACTTTTGAGGAAAAAGGCAGGCAAGCATTGAATGAAGGACTAGGGAAGCTTTCATTAGACAGGACAATTGGACAAGGGGCAACTTATGGAAACATTGACACTAATCAACAACCGGTGGTAACGAACCCCGATGGTTCGGTGTCTACAGTGCGCTCTATGTCATTTGATGACGATGGCAAGGAAACTCTTATACCGACTGTATCACAAGACGGCAGGATATTAAGTAATAAAGATGCTATTGACGAATACAGGAGAACGGGTCGGAACCTAGGCGTTTTTGATAGTATAGACCAAGCTAATGCGGCAGCTGAGAAAATTCATGATGATGAAGAAAAAAGATTTGGATATAACATGAATTTATCTCCTAATGCGAATGATGTTGCGCAACAAACTGCTAACAAACGTCTTGATAATTTCAATGCAGATGTATTCTTGGCTGACCAACAAAAGAAGCTTATGGGGCAAGGTTATACTTCCGAGCAAATAGATAGAATATTAGCACCATATAAGGCAAAAGCTGCTGAGATACAAAAGGAGCAGTATAAAACAAAGGCTGCTGAATACATTAAGATTTTGGAAAATACGGACTTTAGCAAAGGCTATGATCCAAAGGCCTTGACCGCTTTAATTGGATTAAAAGAATATGATCCGGAAGCTGCGAACATGTATGCGAAGAATCTTGTTACAGGTAAGGATCAATGGAATCTTAAAGTTGATGATCATAAGGCTGATAGAAACTTTAATTATCAGCAAAAAGGCGCTGATAATCAGTTGGGCAGAGGAATGAAGCTATCAAGTTACAATGCTAATCAACAAGTTGCCATGAAACAAGCAGAAATTGATCAAAAAGTAAAAATGTTAGTTGCGGCAGGAGTAGACCCCAAAGAAGCTATGCTTGCTGCTTCGGGTTATCTAGGTAAGAGCGGCATGGACAATGGACAGAAACAGGCAACCGAAGGTTTCAAGGTGGCTAGCAATTTTGTTAAGAGTATAGATGAAAAACTAGAAGGAGGCCAGATGACATTTGACCAACTGTCACCACAAGAAAAAACTGCGTACAATCAAGCTAAAGCATTTCAGTCTGCTTATATAAATACGGTATTTGGCGGAAATCAAGGCAAGCCTCAAACACCCACGGTTAATTTGAACGACTACGAAACAGCAATACCATTCTTCCAAAGAATAATAGCAAGCGGTAAATACAGTAATCAAGATATTGTGGGTGGGATTAGAGAAAATTATGGCTTGCAGCCAAGTGATGATAGTAACGACTTCGTAGAAAAAATAATAAGTGACCTTGGCCTAAAGCGTAGTGAAAAAAGCGTGAAAAATGATCCTGCAGAGGAGCAACAAGCTCAAGGTGACGAAGAAGAGGAAACAGCACAGGAAGAGTTAAAAAAAGAACGTGAAAATGCAGCTTGGGTTAATCCCTACACTGGAACTCCTTACGCAAGCAATCCTTGGACTGGAAGTAAAAATGGTTAATATTACTGAAAGAGAGGTCTGTAATAATGCCTAATGAATTTTTGAAAGAAGTGCAAAGGCAAGCGGCTGAAAACTTTAATGCGCAACAGCATGATGGCGATTTTAGCGATGTTGAGCAATTCATGGGACAATTTGGCTATAAGCCTAAAGAAAATATTCAAAATGAAGAAACGGCTAATAATGGCTTTTTGGGTTGGGCTAAAGATGCTGTTGATAGTGGTATTGCCGGTGTTCTAGGGGGGCAGGCAAAATTAGCTGATACTTTTCTTGGAGTAGGTGGCGATGTTGCTAACTATTTTGGAGATGTTGCTAAACGAAATGCTAGAACGAAAGAATACAACTCAGGAGATATAGTTCCGTTTGCAAGTGATTATTACACAAATCCGCAGGGTTTTACCTATGATGCAGGTAATTTAATAGGGTCAATGTTAGCTCTCGGCGGTGAAACGGCAGCAGTTGCACAAGCTGCCGCTCCTGTATTGGCAGGTCTTGGATATAGTGGACTATCAGCTGCGGCAGGCACTTTGGCCGGACGTGCTGCTTCAGCAGGAATGCCAGCACTAGCAAACGCACTAAGAAGCAAATTCGGAACACTTATTCTTGCGAATGTTGCCAAAACTCCTTTTGAAGTAGCCAGTGAAATGGGTAATAGCGCCGAAGATGTAGAAAACAAAGGTGGCTCTCTGGATGAACAAAAGAAGGCTGCACTAATAAATGGGCTTGTTCAAATGCCTTTGTTAACACTTTCTAATACTGTTGAAGGTATGGGGCTTGGTTCTTTGATTGGTGGTTCAGCTAAAACTGCGTTTGGAAAAGCAGCTAAAGCAGCAGCAGGTATTGCGGGCGGTGCAGCTCAGCAGTCATGGGAAGAAGGTATGCAGGCTGCTTCTTCCAACTATGCATCAGGGGATAGAGAAAACGCGTTGGGTATAGTTAATCCTGCAGACTGGAAAGAAGATGAAATACAACAAGCTGCCGCTGCTTTTGCACCAGGTATGTTATTTGGTGGTCTTGGTGTTGGAGCTGGACATGTGGCACATAAAATGGGTGCAATTTCGGATTTGTCGGATAACGTTAAAGGTAGTGGCGGTGGAACACCTCCTGATGGGTATCCTAAGGATGACAGTGCGCAATATGATAATTCTAGTGTATTTAGTGATGTTTACATACCAGATAATGTTAGTAATGCTGACGACTTAGCAAATATTGGCAACAATGATGACTCTGGTAATGGTAGTTCAATAGTAGAAAATATGGCAGCACTAGAAGGCGTTATGCCATATCATGTTCCGGAAGGTACTACCTGTATGCGATCAGTTTCTACAGCGGTAAGAAATGCTACGGGCGGAGCATGGCCACAAATTGACTATGTACCAACCGCTATTGAAAAGGCGCAAGAAATGGGATTATGGCATGATGCTGATTATCAACCAAAAGCCGGCGATATTGCTATAGTAAATGGCGATAATCATGCAGTTATGTATGATGGAGAAGGTGGGACTTGGCAAAGCGGAGAAAGCCATAACGGCATATATCACAGTACGCAAAGCCCTACAGAGATGTTTGGTAAAGTTACAGGTTGGATTTCGACAAGTGACTTGGCAAATGAAAAAGGTACAAATTCCACTTATTCTTCGCAAAATGCACAAAACAATATGCCATCCGTTATGGACTTTCTAAAAGAAAATCAATTCACAAATGATACCGATGCAAATAACGACATTACAGACGCCTTGGAAAGCGGTAATGACGAAAAGATGTTCAAAGTGGCAGAAAAATTAGGTTATAAGCCATTAATAGACAAAGTTAATCAAGCTAATGAATCAGAAGATGCTAATAACTTTGATGAAAGGGTTGAACCTAATAAATACGTAGAAACACCATTGCAAAATATCCCAAATCAAACTCAACTAAGAACACAATATCCAAAATATAGCACTAAAAATCAAGGCTATATAGGGAGATATTCACCACAAAAGTTAAAACAAATTTCCAAATTAAGTAATAGAGCGTTATTAGATACAGCAAGAAATATCAATGGTTTTTCCAATGAAGACCTTCTTAAACAAACAGTTGCAGCAGAAGCACGTAAACGTGGAATTATTGTTGGTGATGGATTTGAAATAAGAAAGAACTCTAATATTGCCACTATACCAAATGGCCCAAAAGACGTTGGTTTGTCTGGAAATCAAGGGGAAGTGCAGTTTAAAGCACAATTCCCATCTAAAAACACAAACGTGGCTGCGAATTTGCAAAAGATTGTGGACAAGTATATAGGAAATACTCAGTCTTTCCAACATGATTATCAAAAAGCTCTACAGGATGTTAGGCAAATGGTAGAAGTAGGTCGTGTTAATCAGCAACAAGCTAGGACTTATTTGCAAAATCTTAGAGCGGTATATGATCAAGTTATGCCGGCCATTCAGGATGGAGCAATTAGAATGGGGAAAGAAGACTATTCTAATCATGGCGAAAACTTTAGCTTTCATAGTGCTGATGATACAAAAAAGGGTGCCGACTATAAAGAAGTGAGTCCGGAAAGCGCGCGAAATGATGTTGGCAAATGGCAGCAAATACCATCTCCGCAATCATTACAACGACTAGACGATTTTAAAAATAAAGTTGCAAAAAGTCACTCCGGCAAGTCCACGCAAGTGGTTACTGATGATGGTACAGAATTTAATGCTCAGTATAAAGTTATAGATGCTGACAATATAATAGCTTCAAATAAGGCTGATAATAGTTTTGCACCAAATAAGCTGTATCCTTCTGAATTGCAACCGAGAAACAGAGCAAGTGTAGCTATGCAAGGGCAAGTAAGGCAAATGGCGGCTAATCTACGCCCTGCTGACCTTGGCGAAAGCAGAAATCTTAATACTGGTGCTCCGCTTATTAATGATAATGGCGTAGTTGAAAATGGGAACGGCCGTGTCATGGCTATTACTAGGGCACTCAAAGGTGGCAATGAAGCAGGCAAGAATTATAAGCAGTACCTTGTAGATAACGCAGACAAATATGGACTAGATGCCGCAATTATTCAAGGAATGAAATCACCTGTATTGGTTAGACAACGGTTAGATGATGTAGATACTAATAAAATCATTACATCAACAGCAGGTGGAGCAGTTATGGGGGCAACTGAACAAGGGCTTTCTGATGCTAAAAGACTTGACACAAATACACTGCGAAAATATGTTGCGAATGATAATGGAGATTTAACTACTGGTGGCAATCGTAATTTTGTTATAAGTGCGCTAAAAGATATTGTTGGGAAAGATATGGGCAAATTCAACGCTCTACTTACTGCAGATGGGGACGTATCACAACAAGGAATTACAAGAGTACGCAATGCTTTGTTTGCAAAAGCATATAAAGATAACGGACTACTTGCAATTATGAGCGAATCTACGGATAATAATATTAGAAACATTACTAATGCCATGTTAAATGCAGCACCTTATATTGCCGAAATTCAGGCAAGAATGAGCAATGGCAGTTTATATGACTATAATTTATCAGGAGAGGTTACTGCTGCTTGTAAGAAACTTGTAAAATTAAGAGACGAGGGAAAACCTGTAAGCACATACCTTGTAGAACAATCTATGTTTGGTGAAGAACTGTCGGATACGGCAAAAGACATTATCAGCTTTTTGGATAGGAATAAAAACAGTGCGAAAAAGATTAATACAATGTTACAAAGAGCTTCCAAGCTTGTAGAAGATTTAGGAGATCCAAACCAAGGCCGACTCTATGGCGAAGTAAAAATGCCTACAGTGAGTGAAATATATAACAAGTCGATAGGAGATGTTGAGGGTGAAGAAAGTAACAGCCAAGGGGAGCTTTTCAATGCCGGAACCAAATCTGGAACAGGAAAAGCAAGCTCAGAAGAAAACCAAATGGGTAACGGGGTACTCGAAGGTAAGTACGGAAGCAATGAAACTTCTCAACAAGACAAGCAAACCATTCAAGATGAGCGACCTTCCGTACAACAAAAAGAAGTAACTGAAAAAAATAGCACAAAAAATAACCGCTCCGAGAAAAACGAGAGCGGTATTTCTATGCCACAAAAGGCAGCAGAACGTATTGAGGACTTTGGCGAAAAAATCGGTGGGGCTAAAAAGGATTTGTGGAAATTATACCGTCAATCAATGGATGCTATACCGGATGCAGATGTTGCAAACTCTAGCTTAGCCAAGGTATTTCCAGAACTGAATTATAAGAAGGCATTGGAAAATGGAATGCCAAAGGATACTGTGTCAATGATCCGTTCGCTAAGAGATATCATTCCCAATAAACCTAGAGGGACAAAATATAGTGCGCAAAGAAGCTTGGAAATTTGGGCAGAAGCGACAACTTTTATGCGGGAAGAAGCTCGCCAACTGATGAATGGAGAAATATCTCCTAGTGATATTTTAGAAAATTTGAATTTAGATACCGCATTAGGCAGGGAAATGCGTTTTCAGTATGATTTATATACTGAATTAGGGCATGATAATTCTTTGAAAAAATTTGGCATCCGAAAACATAATAATGGGGTAAGTGTTATTGCCGGGCAAAAGTGGAATCCTGAAAAGCCTGTTTGGGAAGTATATTATTCTCCTAAGGGAAAAGACGGCAAGATATTTAGCTATGCTAGCAAAACAGTTTCTTTTGCAGCGGATTATGAGACTGCATTAAAAAAGGCAATTCCCAAAATACCGCTGTTTTTAGAATATGAAGACGTGGTTAGTGCTAAAAAAAATAATTATATTGCCTATTCTTCTGTCCGTGGTGGCAAAAAAGGGTTTTATGTTGGAAAAAAGATAGGTGGTAAGACCGTGGATTTGGCAGGGCCATTTACTACGGCCCAAGAAGCGTTGAGTTATAGGACTAACAATACATCTGAGCTAGAGAAAAAAGTAGATGAATATAAATATGTTCCTAGTGAACGAAAAGCAGAAAATGCTCCAAGAATAGGTAATGATTGGCGAAAAGGGAAAGATATATCACCCAAGATGTTATCTGATACTTTTGGGTTTAGAGGTATTGAGTTTGGAAACTATGTCGAAAATGCACGTAGGCAAAATGATTTAAACAGGGCATTTGATTCTTTAATGGATTTGGCAAATATTATTGGTGTTGATACCAGAGCTTTATCATTGAATGGTTCATTAGGCTTGGCATTTGGTGCTCGTGGGAGTGGCAGTGCAGCCGCTCATTATGAACCTACAAAAGTTGTTATCAACCTAACGAAAAATAATGGAGCAGGCAGCCTTGCACACGAGTGGTGGCATGCGTTTGATAATGCTATAGCTCAACAGGAGCGGCATAATCCAACCAATTTTGTAACTGGTATGGTTAACAGTAAAAAGATGTTTGAAAAAATAAGGAAGCCTGTTGTTCTTGCCTTTGAAGAATTAGAAAAGGAAATCAGATATTCTGGTATGTACAATCGTTCAAAAAATATGACTTCTGCTTATTGGATAACGCCGACAGAATTGGGAGCAAGAGCTTTTGAAAAGTTCGTAAATGATAAAATGAATGAAACAGGCTACTCAAACGACTACTTGGCCAACATCCAAGATTTGGAAGCTTTTGAAGTAGTAGGAAAAGATGATAGATATCCATATCCAACAAAAGAAGAATCTGTAAAAATTAATGATAAATTCCAAAAACTATTTGATGTTATTGAACAAAAAGAAACGGATAAAGGGATTGAACTATATTCTGTAAAACAGCCTGGGTCTAACAGTATTATTATGACGGATAATGAACTTGTTCAAGCAGCTAAGGAGAGTTTTCCTACAGCAAAAAACATTGTTTCAAATGGTAATAGCGTAAGTTTTGAATTGCCAAATGGTTCTAAAATGACTATTGACCTTGTAAACGGAATAGTTGCTACTGCAGAGGACAGAGAAAGAGCAAGCAAAGAACATGGTATACCTGTTACAAGCAATGAACAGTTGCAGGGGAGCATGCGGACTATAGGTATTGATGGACTAATGCAGCTTACTAGAGATAGCGAAAAGGGCACTATTGACCATGAGGTTATGGAATTTGCTAAAAAAATAGCCTTCACGCCAAAAGAAAATGCCGATATGGATAGACTTTTACCCGGGAAAGAAGCTCAATGCAATGCTTATCGTGACTGGCAAAAACAAGGTAAAGGTCGTTTAGGTAAGCTATGGCGTAAGATTCAAGACATTATTAATCAAGTAAAAACTTATTTTGGTAGTGCAGAAGCTAAGAGCAGGCTTGAACTTGAAAAGTACTATAAACAAGTTGCAAGTGGAGAAGTATTTAATATTGAACATAGGCTTGGTGCTGAGCAATTGCATGTGGACATGGGTAAGTGGAAAAAACTTATTCACGAATATGATATTTCTGATAAGAATTTGTGGAAAAAAGAAAATGATGGTAAACTTTATGATTTCATGAAAATGCCATTAGTATTGAATTTAATTGGAGCAAATCAACTCAATTTACAAGTCTATGGTAGTTTTTTTAATCACGTACTGGCACCTAAGCATGGTGGAATGAGTATAAACATATTAAATAAATTACCAAAGGCAATGACAGAGCCTCTTATGATATTTAAAACTAATAAGTCAAATAAATTTATGTTTGTGTTAGAACTAACAGATGATAATGGTGCTACGGTCGTTGTGCCTGTAGAATTGGAAAAGATTGATAAAAAACATGGAATTATAAACATCATCAATAGTGCTTACGGAAGAACAGATATTAAAAATAAAACTATGCCATTTTATAAGTGGTTTACAGCACAATTCGATAATGGCAATCTTTTATATGCGGACAAAGAAAAAAGCACTACATGGGCACAAGCCATCAGAGGAGATACCTCTGTGGGACTTGCACTCAAGAGTGCTTTATCTAAGAAAAGTATACTAAGTGAAAGTGATCTTGTCAAGTTGCAGTTAAAATATCCAGAGAAGTATTCTGTTGTTCCAAAAAGTAATGATTCTGCAAATGAAAAATTTTATCACACATTATCGGATGAAAATGGTAAGCCTTTAATATTCTTCCACGGTACTCCTAAGTCTTTCGATAGCTACGATATTAATGAAAAAGAGCGTACTAATAATGGGGAACAAGGTCTTGTATGGTTTACGGATAGTAAAAAGGCTGCCGATAGTTTCAGTTATGAGAAGTTGGACAGTAAAAAATCGTCTTTTATTCAAGAAAAAGGACAAAAAGGCGTTGTAAAGCAGGCTAATCTGATAATGCAACAGCCCTTAGACTTGCGTAATTTGTCTGATAAAGACATGCAAAACCTTTGGACATTGCCAGGTTTAAAGAAAGAATTTGCTTCTTATAACGAGTTTACGGATAAGATGAGGCATTGGAGTGAAATTGGGAATAGTCGCTTGATGAAAGTTACCATTCTAAGCTCTGTTGAAAATCCGGTAAAAGAATATAACAAACATATAAGGGCTTTGCAACAAATGGGATATGACGGCATTATAGCTGACATGGGCAAAGAATATGATCATGCAAGTGAGTATGGAGTATTTGATACACAGCAAATCAAAGAGATATCTACTGCAGACAAAGGTCAGGAAAATAAAAACATTAAAAAACCAAGAGATACAGTTGTTGCAAAATTTGCAACAACTGCTACTGATGCTAGACCCTATTATGACGAAAATAGTGGACCCAAATTCAATGTTAGTAAGAAGAGTATTGCTGATTATGTGAACGTGGTATTAGCAAATCCTGGTAAGAAATTAAGATTAAAATTAGGAAAAGTTAGTGTTAGTGAGGCAAAAGTAATTAGGACTTCTACTGGACTTGATGTAGAAGGTTATGAACATGTTTGGAAAAGTAATGATGTAAGGCATATTGAAAAAAGACATGGGATTGGCAATGAAAAACAGGCTGGTCAAATAGGCCTTAGTAAAGAGGAAATAGTTGAAGCTATTTATGCCATTAAAAATCCTAATAAAATCGAAAAAGGCACGCCGACAAATAACGGCGAGCCTTCTATAAGATTTGTGCAAAATACAGGCAATAATTATTACACGGCGGTTGAGGTTGTTAGAGATGCAAGTAAGACTTTATCTATAAAAACAATCTGGAAGAAGGCCATCAATAAACATCATGACGACAATGATGTCGCCCTTCTGGATACGTCTAAAACCGCTATTGATAGTCCTTCTTCCGTTGAGCAAAGATTACCACAAAAAAATCAGGCTGTCAATTATGAGGAGAAGAAGGATTCCGCTACTGATGTTTCCTATTCTGTTAAATCTGCTGCTGGTGAGTTCATCAAAAAGCTCTCAACTGGTGATACAGGTAAAGATAAAGAAGAAAAACTTGATACACCGGAAGCTAGAGGAAATGCTGCTGTTTCTCATAATCCTAAGGCACCCATTAAACAACGAATTATGGACGTGAAAAAAGATTTTTATAAAAATTGGATAGATAGCTTAGAACCTATTAATAAGTTGCAGAAACAAATTGAAATTATTGCCGGTGAAAAACTTGATTATGAGCATGATGTTTATAAGCAGGCTAGGATGGCTAATAGCTTTGCCATAGGCCGCGCAAACATGCTTGTTTCGGGCGAAAATCCCAAAGAGGTTATTAAGGCTATAAATCAGACAATGAAAACTGATGCAAAGTTGAAAAATGACGTTACGTTACAGTCTGTTTTTGAGATTATTCCGGACAAGGAAATGAAAAGTAAATATGCTGAATATTTCAAACGTGGCGGCTTTAAGAATTCTCATGATGTGCTTTCTACTTACCTAATGTCAGCTAGATTGCTAGAACTTCAAGATGCCAAACGGCAAAATATTAACCGCTTAGTCAAGGAAATGTCTGCAACTAGAAAAGATTTGAGGTCCACAGAAAAAGAACGAGAAAGTAAATTAGAAGCTTTGGAAAAGGAGCTAAAGGAATGGAATAGTGTTCCGGAATATAAGGGGCCAATATCTAATTCTGATGCTAGAGCAATCGTAGAGAATGCTCCTGAAGAGTTCCAAAGGGCAGCAGATGCTTATTATAAATTCAATGATAACATGTTGGCCATTGCAGAAGATGCAGGCCTTATAAGCCATGAAACGCATGCTATGCTGAACGAAAAATATAGCCATTATGCTCCGATGCTTCGTGATTTCAGTGACACTGCAGCCTTTGATAAGTTCATGGGGGCACTGGGTGGCAAAGGAGTCGTGAATGTCACTACTTTTCTCAAACGTATTACAAAATTTGGCAGTGAGAGAAAGGTAATAGATCCTCTGGAATCAACGATTAAAAATTTGTTCGCAATATGCGATAAGGCAGAACGTAATAAAGTAGCACAGATTTTTGTTGACCTATCTGAAGATAATAAGGCAGGAAAGTTTGCTATGAGGGTAGAGGCGACAAGTTCTGATCCTAATAATAGTATTTTTACCGTTATGGTTAATGGAGAAAAACAAGCTTTTAAGACAGATCCTGAATTTTACGGAGCGTTAGCAGGGTATACAGAGGCACCGGCAACAATTGTTAGTAGTTTATTTAAGTCTACAGCACAAGCATTGCGAACAGGGGCAACGATTTCTCCGGATTTTATTGTTCGCAATCTAGTGCGTGATACTATTTTTGCCGGTATAAGTAGCAAGACTGGGTTTGTACCAGTAATTGACAGTGCAAAGGGTATGTGGGCGTTAAAACATGATAAACAGCTCGTGGAAGAATTTAAAGCCGCAGGCGTGCCTATGTCAAACTTTGTTGGTTCAAATCGCCGAAGTTCTGCATTGACTCTTGATAAAATGGCAGGTGGAGATAAGAGCTGGCGTACAATGCCTATAAAGAAGCTTGTAAGTACTCTGTATGAGGCAGTTCAGGATGCTTCGGAACTAGCCGAAAGCGGGACTCGTATGGGCGAATTTATGAGGGCAAGAAAGCAAGGTTTATCTATAGAGGAAGCAGGTTTCCTTGCCAAAGAACTTACTCTTGATTTTGGACGGTCTGGTATATATGGGCGCAAAGTTAATTCTGCGGTACCATTTTTTAACGCATGTATTCAGGGCAGTGACAAAATGTACCGGTTGCTACGCTACAATCCAAGAAAAACTACCATAGCTCTTGCTAAATACATTATGCTTCCAAGCCTTATGTTGTGGGCTATGAACTATGATAAAGATTGGTATAAAGAGTTACCGGATGATGTAAAGAATGGCTCTTGGGTGTGGAAGGTAGGAGATACTATATTTAGGCTGCCTAAACCACAAGAGGCAGGAGTTCTTTTTGGAAGTGGAATGGAACGCTTTTTGGATGCTTGTGCAAACAATGATCCTAAAGCAGTAGCAGATTGGGCTAAGTATATGCTTGATGTACTATCCCCAAATGTTCTGCCAACACTTGTATTGCCTCTGCTTGAATGGAAAACAAACTACAGTTTCTTTACAGGGAAGGCAGTTGTTGGGCGAAGAGAGCAAAATCTTCCTGATGATAAGCAATACAATATTTACACTACTGAGTTTGCTAAATTCTTGGGAAGAAACACGAATACTTCACCGGAAAAATGGGACAATACAATAAAAGGGTATTTTGGTACTGCAGGTGCGTTTGTGGCTCAGTCAATGGATAATTTGTTTGGTACTGAATATACAAAAGCAGAAAAATTATGGAGTGAGCAACCAGGTATAAAGGGCTTTACTTTCACCGAAGGAAAACGTTCTAAGAGTGTTGAAGAATGGTATGAAATTTACAACGAGATTTCCAAAGAGCATTCAGCTAATGGTATAAAAGGTCATCCTGCTTTTTATGTTAAACAGGCAAATAGTCTTAATAAAAAGCTAGGAGAATTGAGTAAAGCTTCTACTACAGTAATTATGAATAAAAATTTATCTCCTGAACAAAAAAGACAGTATTTAGACAATATAGACAGCAAAAAGGTGCAGCTTGCCAAATTAGGGGTACAAAGATATAGGAAGTATGTAAAAGACTGATGTTAGAGCTAGTAATGGCAGGAAAAATAAAAAGGCAGAATGCATAAATAACAAATTTCTAAATATGAGTTGCCGGTGGCCAAAAGCTGCCGGCTATTTTGTTGGGGGTGCTGCGGTGGACAGCTTAATTGATAATGCAATAAAAGTTTTATTTGGTATGATAGTGTCATTTTTAATCGGTTATTATGCCAAACAAAGTAAAGAAAAAGATGCTTTAAGGGCAGGCTTACAGGCTGTTTTGCGTGACAGAATGATACAGCAATACAGTCAATACTACGAAGATAAACATTATATGCCGATTTATGCAAAAGATAGCTTTGAAGCTTGTTATCAATCGTATCATAACCTCGGTCAAAACGGAGTTATGGACGATATTTATAAAAAGATTAAGGCTTTACCCACAAAGCCAATAGAAAATTAATGAAAGGTTGTGATGTTCATGAATTTTGAATTATTGGAAAGAAAAGATGCGTATTTATTGTTTTTAGCAGTTGGTGGTGATGTTGAAAAGTTACCAAAACCATTAAATGCGGTAGAGGTAAAACTCTATGATTTATGTGTAGACAAGGCCAATACAAATGCTTATGAGGAAGAGGCAAATGTTGATAGTCCAGTAGAGGTACCGACTATAGATATTGGTACAGAAGATACGGCTATGGATTTGGTTACAAAGCTCATGGCAGCGTTAGAAAAGAATAGTGTTATAAGAATTTTTAAGAAACCACCTGATGTGACAGAGACTAAAGCTGAGGAAGAACAAGAACCGGTTAAGCAAGAATAATAGGGGGGGGGATTAATATGCTTGACGTTTTAAAAGAAGGAGGAAGGTATTCACTTACACGGCTTTTCGCCTTAGTTGGATTTATAGCTTTTTTAATTGGTAGCGTCTACTTGATATATAAGGGACAGACATGGGGAAACTATGAAACATTTGCCACTATGACTGGTGGCGGTAGTGCAGCTACGCAAATAGCAAATAAGTTGATTAATAGTAAATACAATACGCCGGATAAAGAGGCTGGAAAGCCATTGGGGAGTGATATAAAATGAACGAAATAACTTTGGATGGTATTAGAAATATGGCCAGAGATGCTAAAGGAGAAATAGATAAGATTTATCTGCATTGGACTGCAGGATACTACAATCAAACGTTTGACGATTACCACATAAATATTACAGGTGATGGTTTGATTTATGCTAGTGTAGATGATTTGACTACAAAGTTAACACATACTTGGCACAGAAATAGTCGTGCAATTGGAATAGCTATTTGTTGTTGCGTAGGAGCACAAGCAAATAGCGGCTATGATACTGATTTTGGGGATGAACCACCGACCGAAGAACAAATTGAAACTCTTGCTAAAGTTGTTAAGACTTTATGTGAAGGTTTGGAGCTGGACATTAACAAAGATGTTGTTATGACACATTGCGAAGCAGCGTGGTTGGATGGATATGGGCCATGTTCGGGTGATCCAGAAACTAGATGGGATTTGTGGTACTTGCCTGATTCTGATGGAGAAATGAAATCCGGTGGTGATGTAATACGTGGAAAGGCTTTATGGTATTTGGAGAATCAATGATTTTTGTATAATGTACGTTTTAAAATGTTATTGAAAGGTGGGTATAAAGTGAATGAAGACAAAAAAACTATGCTTATTGCTATTGGTTGTACCATTATTGCTGTTTTGCTTGCCTGGTATGTGCTCAGCGGAAATGAATCAGGCGGAAAAGCAGAATTTACAAACGTTGAAAATCGAATTAACAGAGCTGCAGAAGAACAACGAGCAACTAGCGACGAACTCGGAAGAATCGGACAGGGCGTTAACGATAGCGCAGGAACAGCTGACAACATCTCAAGAGCAAACGCAAGTGCTGAAAACGCAATTAGCGACGCTCAAAGAGCAAACGCAAGAAGCAATGACATCATCCAAGACAGCCGAGAAAGACTTGCAAGATGCCAATCAATTATTGCTAACATGGAAAAAGGAGCAGGATCAAAAGATAGCGGAGATGAAAAAGCAGAATAAGGAGCTCAAAATATTACTTGTCGGACTTGGAGTATTTATGGCTTTCAAATAAGTTAAAAAGCTAGGTATAAATATAAGGCCCTCGTGAGAGGGCCTATTTTTTTGTACATGAATAAAAAAACATAGTATAAACATATAAATAACTGCCGCTAAAATTTACCTTATTTTATACCAAAATGTAAAAAGATATATTTATAGTTAAAATTATCTTTTTCACAGGAATTTTCTAAAAACAAGTTTTCAGTTACAGTGTTTTGTTATTATAGCTGATCCCATTTGTTTGATGTATAATGCAGTAGAAGAAACATATTTATTAAATTAATGTAGCAGAAGTTGAAAAAGCAAGTACAGTTATCGGAGTTTATTTTACATGGGTAGGTGATAAAGTGTCGGATAGGGAAACGCTTATACGGCCTCTCGAGGCTATGCCATTAGGCAGTTGGAATTTAACTATTAATGGTTCTGCCGATATATGGCAAAATCAAGATAATGTACAGAAATTGAATAATAATATAAAAAAAATCTACGATGAAATTCACGCGAATTTACCGGGGATATGTATTTTAAAAGCAGTAATATTCTCGAACCAGTTTAGAGATGATGTTTTTAGATACCAGAAGGCATTAGGCTGTGGCAAGCATTTATCTAACCCTATTGATGGTTTTGTCGTTGGTAAAACTTTGCGATGGGGCAATGGGAAAATTGAAAATACATATGCTATAGTTATCCACCCAGAAGAAATTGCATTGGGGATTATGCAGGCTGAAAATTCTTGCAATGCTGCATTTGCTCATGAGTTAGGGCATGTATTTGAAGGACTATATCTTCGCATGTTGTATTCAATAGACGACAGAGTAATACGTTGCAATCAGTGGAATGAAAGAAGCGAAAGTATAGCACAATCTGTTCTTGGTGAATGCTTTGCTCAAATAATTGCATTCCCCTATATTGGTAAAAATGAGTATAGAAATCATGTGATGTTAGCAGTAATGGTGTTGAAGTCAACACTTGATGACATATCCAGTGAAGTGTTTAAATATAGGATAAGTCATGACATAAACTTTTTATGGCAATATACACTTGAAAAGATTAGCTTTTTATATGCTCAATTTGGTAGGTCTTTGGGAATTGTTCAGAAAGTATCGCATGGTGGTCAGTGTGAGGATAGTATTGTAGATGATTTTTTTGAATCTTTAGAAGAAGTTGACCCAAAATGGAGAAAATTAGTTGAACGGATATTTGAGATTCTGAATACAGAAGAATTTGACTATAAAAATATGGTTACTGAAATAGGAGTTGTGATTAGAGATAGTTGTGAGTTGCTTGGAGTTATACCAAATGTTGCACATCAAGTTGAAAATGGTCTATGGATTGATGTTCCATCTAGATAATTTATAAAATAATGTTCTTTATAAGAACCATTGATAAATGCTTAATTTGCACTAGCATATTTTTTTAGGGAAATATCATATTCATGGGCTAACAGAATAGAAAAAACTTTGGACCTTAAGTAAGAATTGTCATAGGAATAATGGTATAATTAAATAAATTTAATTATTATATTAAGATAAGGTGGTTTGGTTATGCCAGGAAATAGTAATTTGCACATGTCCAGAGCAGGTAGAACAGATGAGTTTTACACACAACTATCACTAATTGAAAATGAATTAAAACACTACAAACCTTTTTTCAGGAATAAAGTAGTTTTATGTAATTGTGATGATCCTTTTGAAAGTAATTTTTTCAAATATTTTGCTATAAATTTCAATTCGTTGGGATTAAAAAAGCTAATTGCGACCTGTTACGCAACATCGCCTATCGTTTATACGCAACTGAATCTGTTCGGAGAAGAAAAAGTTGTTGTCAAAGAGACAGGTAAAAGAAAGGCCTATAAAATAGAAATTACAGAAGTTACAGACGAAAATCAAGATGGGCGTGTTGATCTTGCCGATGTGGAATATTTGTTAAGAAATCGTAAAAATGCTTTAACACTTTTACAGGAGGATGGAGATTTCCGTAGCGAAGAATGTGTTGGATTACTTAAACAAGCAGATGTTGTAGTTACAAATCCTCCGTTTTCACTTTTTCGAGAATTCATTGCACTGCTCATTGAATATAAAAAGGACTTTATTGTTATAGGCAATCAAAATGCAGTGACATATCGAGAGATATTTCCACTTATTCGTGACAATAAAGTTTGGTTAGGATATAATAACGGACATTTTTGGTTCAAAGTACCAAACAGCTATGAGGAAAAGAGAACCGATTTTAAAATTGATGAAAACGGGCAAAAATGGAGGAGAATGGGTAATATTTGTTGGTATACAAATGTGGACATTGAAAAGCGTCATGAAGATATGACACTTTTCAGAGCCTATACACCAGAAATTTATGCCCAATATGATTTTTATGAGGCAATAAATATTGATAGAACTAATGACATTCCCTGTGATTATTATGGAATAATGGGGGTGCCTATAACATTTATGCAATATTATAATCCCGACCAGTTCGAAATTATAGGGAAGATAGATACTGGAGAAATAAATGAATACAATTTAGCGAATCCAAAAGTTAATGGAAAAGCATTATACAAAAGGATTGCGATAAGAAGAAAGTAGGGCTGAATATGGAAATAAAATTACATGAAATTCCCGTGCGGAAAGTCGTAGAAGGATACAAGGATAGCGCTGAAAACGGTGTCATTGGTTACAATGGCAAGTTAAATATTCGCCCTGCCTTTCAGCGTGAATTCATCTATAAGGACAAGCAGCGGGAAGAAGTTATTAACACTGTAATGAAGGACTTTCCGTTAAATGTCATGTATTGGGTAAAGGGAGACAATGGGAAATTTGAAGTGCTGGATGGCCAACAACGGACAATAAGCATATGCCAATATGTTAGTGGCGATTTTTCTATCAATCACATGGGTTTTGACAATTTGACACATACGGAACAGGGACACATATTAGACTATTTACTAATGATTTATATTTGTGAAGGGACAGATAAGGAAAAACTAGATTGGTTTAAAATTATCAATATTGCTGGAGAACAACTGACAGCACAGGAATTGCGTAATGCAATATATACAGGAGAATGGTTAACCGAGGCAAAGAAGTATTTCAGCAAACCAGCATGTCCTGCCTATGCTATCGCAAGTGAATATTTGAATGGGTCCCCAATCCGTCAAAACTATCTAGAGACGGCTATTCGTTGGATCGCTGCCGTTGATAATAATGAAATTGAAGATTACATGGCGCAGCACCAACATGATACAAATTGTAGTGAGATATGGCTTTACTTTCAAGCTGTCATTAATTGGGTAAAAGCTGTATTTCCAAAATATCGTAAGGAAATGAAAGGGCTTGAATGGGGACTATTTTACAACAAATATAGTAGGGGTAAGTATGATCCAAAACAGCTAGAAATACGTATTGTTGAACTCATGGAGGATGAAGATATATCAAAAAATTCTGGAATATATGAATACCTACTTTGCGGTAATGAAAGGCATTTAAACATTCGTGCATTTACTCCTAAAATGGCAAGGGCAGCATATGAGAGACAAAAAGGTGTTTGCCCTAAATGTAATAAGCATTTTGAAATTGACGATATGCAAGCTGACCATATAACACCGTGGAGCAAAGGCGGCAAAACAATATCTGAAAATTGCCAAATGCTGTGTCGTGAGTGTAATCGTAGAAAGAGTGATGTTTGAATATTGGCTTATTAATGGTAAAAGAAAGTACGACGATATATTTGCGATGATATTAAATATAAAAGTCCAAAAACGATTTAATAGTGCTTTTTTGTTAAAAACACAGTTTCAACTGTAAAATAGGATAATACAGGGGGTATTTAAGTTGATCTCACAAGAAGCACTTACCTTATTAGCACGTATTTTTTGTGGAGATTCACCGGGGTATTTTAGCTACAAATCTGGTCCGCAATTAGTGAGTTTTTTTAATGGAAAATTTAATCAAAGTGATAGGTATGGGCAAGGATTTCCTTCACGGTGGATTTATGTACATGATAAATTATTAGATTTTATTAAAAGAGGGATTTTTGATTCTTTTTTGGATATAGTACTTAGCAACGCGTATTTGATGAATGATTTACAACTAACAAAAATAAAAGCGGCTGAACATTCAAAAAAAATATATGATGAATTTAATCGAATTTTAAAAAAAGACCTGTATAGTATAACTCAAGTAAATGGAAAGTATAGATTGGTAGAAGAAAATACTGATTTAGAGTATGTTGGCTCAGGTGGTTTTGCAATTGTGCATAGGAGAAAATCAACAAATATAGTTCAGAAAAAATTGAAAGATGAGTTTATTTCGGATGCAGGAATCCGTAGTAGATTTAAAAGAGAATATTATATTACAAAATCACTACAAGATGTCAGAGGAGTAATTACAGTTTATTCTTTTGACGAAAATGATTTTTGTTATACCATGGAGGCAGCTGATATTACACTAGAAGAATTTATAAAGCAAAACAGCTTAAATGATGATATTAGAATTAAGTGTATCCGCCAAATTTTAAACGTTATGATAGAGGTTCATAATAGAAATATTATTCATCGTGACATAAGCCCAAATAATATATTTATAATTGGCCCTGAGGTTAAAATAGCTGATTTTGGTATTGGGAAAGATTTAAATTCTGACGCTTCACATAAAACCATGCATACCGAAGCATTTGGACAACTTTCGTATTGTGCTCCAGAACAGATACAAATGTTGAAAAATGCAGAAAAGCCAAGTGATGTATATTCGTTGGGTAAAGTTATAAATTTTATTATGACAAAGAATCCAAATATCTCAAATCACATTTTTCGTGCCGTGACAGAAAAAGCTACAAGCAATAATGCGGAAAATCGTTTTGATGATGCAAGTAAATTATCAATGGCCTTAGAAAAGAGTATTAGATTTCATGAAAGTAAGATAAACGAGACAGCTATAAATGATAAAATAGCTCGTGGTAAATTTGATAGTGATATTGAAAATTACATATATGAGTTATCTGGTGATAAAATCTCTCAGTACTTAATTGAAAATAAAAGTGGGTTTTTTGAAATATTACTTATATTTATGAAATGTGATGAACGACATGCAAAGCATGTAATTGAAAACATTGCGAGAACATTTAGTGATGAATGTCGGGGTTCATTTGCAGCAAATGATGTTTTTGCAAAATTAGCTTTTGAGGTGATTTTGGGCGAGTTTGCTATTTATGTAAAAGAACACGCTGCTAGAATTTTGCAATACATAGCTAAAGTTGTAAATCGTTATTACGCACAACATTTAATAGAAGATCTTAAAAGAAAAGGAATAGAACCAATTTTAGAAGAAATTTTGGATTCATGAAATATAATAAAACATTCTGAGTTATTATTGCTATATTAGAATTTTTATGCAATAATCATATGTTTAACTTTACTTTAACGAATAGCTATAAGAGTCAGCTCAAGTTGTCGGTATTGCAGGTTACGTGCCTTCGGCACCACAAAACCGACAACACTGTTGAAATTCATGTGTATCTCTACTTTAGTTTCAGATACAATTATTGATTGAACGAATGTTGTTAAGAAGGCACGCAGCTCTTGCGTGTCTTTTTTGTTTGCAAGAACATCTTTGTATACTTCTAAACTTTTCATGATTTCTTCAAAAGAGGGGGGTGTCAATTCGACACTTTCCCTCTCTTTTTCTATATCGGAGTCCAATATATTCAATTCTTCTTTAATGGATTTAAAACGTTTTAAATCTCTGTTGTCAGCATTACCTAGTTCTATAATGTTGTATAGATTATCCAGGCGAACTTCGGCACCTCTGCGTCTATTTATAAGAGCATTTAGGTTGCTTTTGTCTGCGGCATCTGCCTTTTTTTGTTCTTCTATTAACAGTTGTTTAATTTTATTTTTATCAGAGGAACCAAATACAGATTCAATAATTTTATTTATAACTATATCCTCTAATACGTCGCATCTAATTTGTTTAGATGTGCATTGTAGTTTGCGTTCTTTACTGCTGCATACATAGTAATAGTAATATTTGCCACGTGCGGAGTGTCTATGTCCGGTCATGGAACTGCCACATTCACCACAAGATAATAATCCTGATAACAAATATGGGTGTATAGCTTTTGAACTTGCTTTTGTTTTAGATCTGAAATTCATGATTTCCTGCACCTTCTCAAAAATGTGTTTGTCTATTATAGCCGGTATAGCATTTTCTTTAACAATTAGTTGAGCAGAGGGGGTATTTTTATGGGTGTTACGTTTACCACCGTAGCTTTTGAGCGTTTTATTGTAAGAATAGGTGCCAACATATTTCTCGTTACGTAAAAGGTCATATAGGGAGTTTTTACCGAAAGTACTTCCTCTTTTTGTTTTATAACTACGTTCGTTTAATTCTGCAATAATTTGATTGTAGCTAACACCACGGTAAAATCTATCGAAAATGATTTTAACTATGTTTGCTTCAAGTTCGTTTATGACATAATGTTTTTCTGAATCCACATCATAGCCAAGAGGTGGAGTTCCACCGTTGAATTGAGCTTTATGGGCGTTTAGGTTTAGGCCTTTTTTTGTTTCTTCAGCTAGATTACGTAGGTAATTGGCGGCACAGGCAACCAATACTCCTTCAACTAGTTGTCCTGAAGGTGAGCTATCTATGTTTTGTGCTGCGTATTCGTATTTTATGCCGGTACGGTTTAAAAGGTCTTTAGTAATATAATAATCAAGTTCATTTCTTGAATTTCTGTCAATTTTGTGGAAAACGATGACATCGAAAATGTCTTTTTTAGCATCAGCAAGCATGGCCTTGTATTGCACTCTTTTGACTGTGCTTTTGCCTGATAGTGCTTCATCAGCGTATTCTCTAACAACCGTATAGCCTTTATTAGCACAATAATCACGAGTTATCATGAATTGTGCATCTATGCTTTCTTCTCTTTGTTTATCGCTTGAATATCTTGCGTATATGGCTGCTCTCATTATGTTACTCCTCGTTTTTGGTATTTAAGTTTCAGTAGTCAAATATTTGCGGTTTTGCTTGACTATGAAGCTTTCGTAGTCTAATTTTTGTGACATTGCTTGACTATAAACCGTTAACTTACTATGAAAAAACCCTACATCAAGTAGATGCAGGGGGATAGTTTAGCTTGCGAAAGTTCGCGTGCCCAAAAGATAATATGCGACATATCCGCTTTTACATCCAATACTGTTCAAAAAACTTTTTAGCGTCATCAAGAGTTGTTAGTGTGACTGATGAGTTCGTGGCATCGTTCAACAGTAACTTAATTTTTCCACCATGTTTAATTGTGTCTTGTGTAATTTCATAAAGGTCCATCATTCCTAGTTCTTTCTTCTGAGCTATATATTCATCCAAAAGAGAACTCTTTTTTGCTAGTGTAGCCATTATTTTCAACCTTCTTTTAGAAATGAAATGATAAATTAATAACGTGGATTATGCAATGTTGCATTATGATATAGATGTTCAGCGTAAGTCTATTTAGTCGTTGCGATGGCCTCGTTGACCAGTATAGGGGTTAGTATTTCCTTGGTGGCTATAATTGTCTGATGTGGTGCCATTTGGATCAGATCTATGATACCCTTGAACATAAGTCCCGTCACTGCGGTGGTAGCCATTAACATAGGTGTCAGCAAAGCATATACTGCTAATTGCCATGGTTGCAAATAAAGCTAAAACTAAGATTTTTTTCATTGGTACATCTCTTTTCTTGATTTACGCTGAACAGTTCTATTTGGAAAGGCGAAACGTACTAAAGGGTTTGAGCTTCACTAGTTGTTTTATCTTTGTAACATTGAACTAGTTTTCTGTAAAATGACTCTGAATAAGTTCCTGGTATTATGTCATCCCAAAAAGAAGGACGAGTACTTTGATTTATTAATTTATTGTTTGCATCATAAGTGTAGTATGAAAGGACTTTTAAGCGTCTAGGCGTTTGGCTAAATTCGAGATGATAAATTTGATAGGAACCTTTAATTTTTAGTGTTGGCGGAAAAACCCATTTTGACCATGCATCAAGATAGTTATATTCATTAATTCTAAGGGTTTCGCTGTCAAAAAATACAAGCGTTCCATTGCGCATGGTAACGGCATATTGCCAATTGGCAGCGGTGGCAGTGTTGCCAAAAGTTAGAAGTAAAAGTAAGCATAACAATATGATTTTCTTCATAGGTCAACAATTCCTTTTTTCTTTTGATTCTTTTAGGGTATCCATAAGTTTATCTTTAAATCTACTGGTAATTCGTTTTATCATTCCTTCTGGCCATGAACGAGGTGCCTGTAGCCTAAAGTCTTTCATATAAAAAATCTCTGTTCCTTGTTGACTATATGTATTGATTGGTCGCAATTTAAACTCTAAAGCGCAATTACCGGTATTATAGTAGCCACGATTGTAAGCATAGATATTGATATACAGAACTGCATCATAGTTATTTCGCAGATATTCATTAAACAAAAAGCCGCGTTGTTCAGAATTTGATATGTTTGGATATAGTGCAAGAAACTTATTGCAAGCAGTAGTAACATCAACAAGCTTGATATTGCTGCCCTCAAATTCTTTAATTAAAATATCAGGGTATTTTTTATTTATATATTTATCATCTATAAGATGACTGCATTTATCTGGGTAACTAGCAATAAAGCATATCCGTTTGATTTTAGTAAAATCAAATGATTTATCCCTATAGAGATTTTTTTCATCTTTACCAGGATTACCATTGGCAATAGAAGAACCTATTGCATTGCCCACATCATACCAAGGATCATTTGATGCATATGCATTCCCTTGAAGAAACAACATAAAAGTTAAAACAACTAATGCTATGAACTTTCTCATACATCTGCCACCTTTATTTTTTCTTAATAGTTTTATTCAAAGTATAGTCATTCAATTATGAATGGCTATATTTTTTGCTTTTAGGACATGTTTATTAAGGTAAAGCACGCCTTATCTCAACAACACGACCAACAATAACGATCGGCAGAGAGAGGACTTCTGCGTTGGTATAGAAGTGAGGTTCATAAACGGAAGTGTTTAGACCTATTAAAGTTATGCCAGTTTCTTGTTTTTTGATTTTTTTAACAGTCGCTTCATCACCGTTAACTAAAATAATAGCTATTGCATCGTTTTCGACATCATTTTGCTTTTTGACGATTACAGTGTCGTTTTCAAGTAGGTATGGTTCCATAGAACGGCCTTTTACTCGTAGAGCAAAAAACTCGCCTCGAACTGCCATTGCCGGGGATATTTCTTCATATCCTTCAATGTTTTCAATGGCTTCGAGTGGTATGCCGGCGACTACATGTCCAAGGACAGGAATTTTTATGCCCTTCTGGTTGGCAGGATTGTTTTTTGTATTTTCGTCACGTCCTAGCAAATAATCTATTGTGACATTGAAGTAATCTGCCAGTTTAGCGAGCGTAGCATTGTCTATTTTTGTTTTTTCGTTCTCCCAATATGAATAAGTGTTTTGGTTTACTCCAATTATTTTAGCTATTTCAGCTTGGGTGAGCCTATTGTTTTTTCTCAATTCTTTAAGTCGCATAAAGCATAACTCCTTTTATATCACAGTGCTTGATATCAATTATATTGATATGAAACATAATAATCAATAATTATCAATTTATTTTGATAAAATATTGATAAAAGACTTGACTTATCAATGGTATTGATATAATATATCATTGTGGTTGATAAAAATGGACAAGAAGGGTGGTGCCAAAATGAATAAGCTAAAAGAGTTGCGTGAGAAAAACTGCCTAAAACAAGAGGAGTTAGCAGGAATGTTAGGAGTTGCTCAATCGACTGTTTCTATGTGGGAAACTGGTTACGCATTCCCAAGAGCAGATAAGCTACCGGCATTAGCAAAAATACTTAAATGTACAGTTGATGAGTTGCTGTGCAAAGACACTGCCTAATAAAGAAAGGAGATTAGAAAAGATGTTCAACAACAAAGTTTCGCCAAAGGATTATGAAGATTTAAGGGCTAAGTATTTTAGGTTTTTAAGTGAGCATAAGTTAACGGTAAGGGAAGCACGCATGGTTGTAGGTCAGTTAGTCTGTGATGTTGAGGATATGGTTTGCAGTAATGAGTATGGTGGAGAGATGTGCTGTGAGGGAGAAACAAAAAGACCGGACGGTCAGTGTGACAGCCCGGTTTGTGTGGAAAAGATATTAGCTTTAAGGCCATCGTAATTAGTACCGGGCTTTAGTAAATCATAGCTAATAATCTTTGCATTACATGACATCTTAATCACCCCCCTTCTTACCAAAATTATAGCATAGGGGAAATGGTGCAAATGAAAAGGATTGTTTTTATTTTAATTATCTCATGAAAGGAGAGTGAGCGCATTGAAAGAGTTTAAAAGTTTTGAAACTCCTAATTATTCAGAAATAAAAAGCGTTGATGATTTATTAATTTTGTATGAATGTAACCAAAAAGAGAAAGAAACCCTAGTAAGTATGATCGGTACTTTACAAGGCTTCTCTTTGAGAGAAATTAATCAATTAATGCAAGTAACGCTTATTGCATGCGAAACGTTATGTACTATTTCTTTAAAATCTGAAAAAAAAAGAGAGTGCGAACCTTGAAAGAGGAAGTTAGTAGAGTTGTAAAGCTTGATTTACACGTGGAAAAGGAAGAACAACAAGAAAGAATTACTCAAACCGTTTGTAAGATAGCAAAAATATTAAACGGCTTGAGCGGAAAAGAAATACAGCTAACATTAAAAGCTCTAAAAAAGATTATTGGTAGTTATTTGGTTTTTAAGTCAGTGGATTGAATGACTTGAGCAATTTTGGAATAGATGCGGTTATAGGTTTCTGCATATTCCTCAGCAGTTTTATAACCGTTAGGCATTTTATGGGCGTTGGTAGCACTCATATATGCAATTGTAATGTCATGTATTTTTTCGTCTTTATCCATTGTCGCACCCCCCTTCTTACCAAAATTATAGCATAGGGGAAAGGGCGCAAAAGAGAGGTTTTGTTTTATAGCTTAATTATCTCATGAAAGGAGAGTGAGCGTATGAGGAAAGGCCCACGAAATTGTTATTTAACCGCACGAGTTTTAAGCGATTTGTCACAATTAACGGCGGCTGAGGAGTTGGGAGTAGACTCTGCAACACTTAGGGAGTATGAATCGGGCAGGCGTAAAGTTCCTGACGATATTGCGAATGGCATGATGGATTTGTACCATGTCGAATGGCTAGGATACAAACATTTGCGAAATAGCGTAGTAGGAAAAAGGCTTTTGCCTGATGTTGATTGTGAAAGAGGAATCGCAGCTTGTGCAATTAATGCCTTGCTAGTGTCTAACGTGTTTTCAAGCACAGTTAATAAATTGCTTGAAATAGCTGATGATGATTGCATTGACCAACAAGAAGAAGCTTTATTCGGTGATATTTGCGTGAAGATGAAATTAATCATCGGGGCTTGCATGGCCGTAGCTGTACGAGGGCATAAAAAAAGAACCGAACGTGTTGGCACACGAACGGTTTATGTGTGTAAATGACTTCCACCAAAGAAATATTTAGCACATTTTTATTGTAACACATTATTAAAGCCAAGAAAAGAGGGCGAAAGCAATAATGGAACGTTCCAAAGAAGATTATACAGTAACGATTCACTTCGATGGAAAAATGAGTCAAGACCAATTAAACCAAGCCTTGGCATCAAGAATATTTAGCTACAATATGAAAAATTGTAATGAAGAAAAAACGGATAAAACAGAGGCAGCTCTTTAAAATGGGGTGAGGGTATGAAGAGGTTTTTAGGAATAGCACTTTGTTTAGTAGCTTTGTTTAGCGTTATTCGCAGTACAAATGCTGATGATAGAGATAGAAAATATATAACTACTCATACCGTAAGGTGTGGTGAGACATTGTGGGATATCGCTAGTAAGTATCAGCGCAATGACCAAGACACAAGGGAACTTATTTACTATATCAACAAAGATAATGAATTAAATTGTAAAAAGTTTATCCAACCTGGGCAAAAATTAATAATTAAAAATTAAAGGAGCTAAAAATAATGGAAAATATTGAGAGCGAGAAAATGAAAAAAACAGCAACTATGAAAACTATGGCAGCGGAGCTAGGCGCAATTATTGATAAATATAAAGTTAAAACTGTTGTTCTTTATATGGACTGCGAAGAACGTTATCCCGAAGTTACTATGATTGCAGGAGATAGTTGCCATATTGGATTTGGTATTGCACGAGTTGCGGAACACATGGAAGAAAATTCATCTGAAAAGTTTGAAGCAGTTAGTTTTCTTAATCAAACAGCAAATGGCCTAAAAAAGTTGAAAATCGCACGACAATTAAAAACCATGTTTGAAGCAGTTGTAGAGAAGGGGGCTAATTAAAATGCGTTTAATAGGTCTGCAATTAATTTATTTTAAGGGTATAAAGTCGTTTTCCCTGAAGATTGATGGTAATAATGTGAGTATTTATGGGGATAATGCCACTGGGAAAACTACAATAAAAGATGCCATGCACTGGCTGCTATTTGGAAAAAACAGTGAAAACAAGCAAGATTTTGGCATTAAGACTCGTGTTGATGGCAAAGAAATAGAAAGAGTAGGACATGAAGTAGAAGGCACTTTTGAAGTTAACGGTAAGACTGTGGTACTTAAAAAAGTTTACCACGAAACATGGACTAGGCCTAAAGGCATGCTTAATGAAATATGTACAGGTAATACAACAGATTGTTTCATTAATCAGGAGCCTATGCCTATGACTAAATACAAGAAATATATAAGTAGTTTGACAGACGAAGATGTTTTTAGGTTATTAACTGATCCTACTTGGTTTAGTGAGAAGTTGAAATGGCAGGAACGGAGAAGCATCATTACTAAAACCTGCGGTGAGGTTTCAGATGAGGAAGTTATTAATAGCAGTGAAGAGCTAGCCGGATTAGCTAAACTTCTAAACGATAAAAGCGTTGACAGTGCTAAAAAGACTTGGAAATACCAAGCTTTGGAGTTAGATAAAAAAATCAAGAGTTTCCCTGCAAGAATTGATGAATGCCAACGTTCTATTGTTGACGAAGGGACAATGACGGCCGAGATAGTTAATAGTGATATAGAGAAATTGAGGGCGGAACTTACTGCTAAAAATGACAAGATAGCTAATCTAAAGGCTAATGGACAAAAGCAGCAATTAGCAATTGAGATTAGTGAGTTAAAGGCTAAGTTTTTTAGCGATAGACAAGTTTTGTCCAACGAATTACTTGATTTAAGAAGCAAGGCCTACAGCGATATTCAAGAAATAAAAAATCTCGAAAGTGATGTTGATAGGGAAAAACGCAGCATTGAGAATACGATTGCCTATGAGAAAAAACTAATTGAGGGATGTACTGCGAAACGTGATGAACTAGCCAAACAGTTTAACGAGGAAAAAGAAAGGCAATTTATACCTGGCAAAGTGGAAACGGTTTGCCCTGTATGTGGGCAATCTTTACCTGTCGGAGAAGTAGAGAACGCAAAAGCTAATTTGGCGGAGTTAGAGGCTAAATTTAATACTGAACGAGCTTATATGCTTACCAAGCTAAGGGATAAAGGGCACGCCAATAATGTAGTGAAAGAAGGTCATTTAGCTAGCATTGAAAGACATGAAAAGGAGCTTGAGTCAAAAAAAAGAGAGCTATCTGAAATTGATAGCAAATTAGAAGTCGCCGAGGCATCTTTAAAAGCACTTCCACAAGAACCAATTTTAACTGATAGCTTAATTTCAATGTCTGAGAAAATTTCCTTACTAGAAGATAAGCTGAAAGAACCGGATAAAAACATGGAAGAAGCTCTTGCTTTACTGGTTAAGGCACGAGATGAGGTGCAGCTTAAAATTGATGAACGCGAAAAAATGCGTGCCATTCTTAGTAAAAATCAAGCTGCAAAAAAGCGCATTGCTGATTTACTGAAAGAGCAAAAAGAAACTATGAAAATGTATGAGGGTCTGCAGAGCAATATTTATTTGGTGGATCAATTTACACGAGTAAAGACTCAGTTGGTAAACGAGCGTGTATCTAGCAAATTTAAGCTTGCACGGTTCGTTATGTTTAAGGAAAACGTTTCAAACGATGGTATTGAAGAGTGCTGTGAAGTAATGCTTAACGGTGTACCTTACTGTGATTTGAACAATGCGGCACGGATAAATGTTGGCTTAGATATTATTAATACTTTGATTGATTTTTATGGGTTTAGCGCACCTGTAATAATAGACAATGCTGAGTCGGTAACGCAGTTTATAGAGGTGCCTAAGGCGCAG
>Ga0183095_10112_pt4 | contig 59156 bp, 49 predicted proteins | sample BioMet4_FD_130346 | JGI IMG/M metagenome (GOLD analysis project Ga0183095, IMG submission 130346) | Microbial communities from bioreactor (seeded with sewage sludge) at LBNL, California, USA - Biofuel metagenome 4 (v2) (version 3) | ecosystem: Engineered > Bioreactor > Anaerobic > Unclassified ... | reverse complement strand
GCCGGCGAGATATTCTTTTACAAGTTTTATTTTAAAATCCGGTGACTTGCTGTTTTTCCTCATACAAAAACCTCCCAGGTAAACAAGTTTTATTATTTCCCTTGTCTACCTGAGAGGTAGCATACCATTCTGTTTGCATGCTTCTTCCATTTTCATTCAGAAGCTGTTGCTATGCAACAGCCCCTTTTTTCGGCATCGCGCGAATATTTTTTAAACGGAGCGCTTAAATATTTATTGTTAAAATATTACGTCCCTTAGTATTGTTCACATATTTGGACAAAATGAAATTGTATGACAGAACAAAAAAACGAAATATTTTGCCGTGAATATTATTGATATCAAACAATTACCTTGTAATTGGGCCTTTGAAGTGGTAATATATCGAACGGTATGCAATTTTGTATAAGGGGTGATAATAATGAAAGCATATGAAAGATTAATAGAATACACAGCCTATCCGACAGGATCGGATCCGGAAAGTGAGACCATCCCCAGCTGCCCTGCTGAATGGGATCTTGCCCGTGCGCTTGAGAAGGAAATGCAGGAACTGGGATTCGAAAACGTCGATTTGGATGAACATTGCTATCTGATGGGAGAGTTGCCGGCAAACATCGACGGCTACCAGGGACCGGTGCTGGGGCGCATCGCGCACATGGACGTTTCCTGTGAGGCGCCGTTTGAAAACGTCAAGCCGCAGATCATCCATTATGATGGAGGCGACCTGATCCAGAACGCGGAGAAAGACCTGAGAGTCAAGGCCTCGGAATATCCGTTCCTGGAGAACTACATCGGCTGCGACATCATCACCAGCGACGGGACGACGCTGCTGGGAGCCGACAACAAGGCGGGGATCGCCGAGATCCTGACGCTGGCGGAGACCCTGCAGAACGACCCTGATATCAAGCATGGGACCATTAAGGTCTGCTTCACGCCAGATGAGGAAATAGGAAAGAGCAGCGATTACTTTGATGTGGAAAAATTCGGCGCAGACGGCGCCTACACCGTGGACGGTGATGCCTTCGGCGAGTGCCAGAGCGAGACCTTCAACGCCATAGAGGTAGTGGTGAAGGTCACCGGTCTCAACATACACCCGGGCTCGGCGAAGAACAAAATGATAAATGCGGTCCGGATCGCGGCAGAATTTGAAAGAATGATACCTGACGCAGAGACTCCGGAACATACAGAGAGGTATGAAGGCTTCTATCATCTGCGCAGCATAAGCGGAGATGTGGAAAGCGCCAGGATGGAATACATCATCAGAGATCACGACCTGGCGATCGCCAGAAGGAGAGGCGAGACTCTGAATAAAATAGCTGCCTTTCTCAACGACAAATACGGAGAGGGAACTGTCATCGTTGAACTGGAAGAAAGCTACCGCAATATGTATGAGATCCTCAAGGATCACATGGAGCTGGTGAACATTCCTATGGATGTGATCAGAGAGATGGGCACAGAACCTGACACGACGCCGATAAGAGGCGGTACAGACGGTGCCTTCCTGTCATTTAGAGGACTTCCGTGTCCCAACATCGGTCCCGGCGGCCACAACTTCCACAGCCGTAAGGAGTTCGCGGTGATCCAGTCCATGGACAGGGCCGTGGAGATGCTGGTAAAGATCGTACAGCGTTTTGCGAAAGCAGAAAAGAATATATAATTACTTATTGGTGGAGGACAAAAGACACCTGAGCTGTCACTGCTCTATAAGCAGGTCCTGATCATCGGCGTATCCGGGCCGGGATGGTGGTTCGGAGAAATTGCGGCGCTGGCAGTGAAAAAATACGAATAAAGAGCAATTATAAAGGCGATCCTGTCTCGGCAGGGTCGCTTTTGAATTGCACGCGTCAGCGAAAGCCCGCGTAATAGCTTTCATTAACCTACTATGATAATATGTACTGTTCATAAACCTATCTGGGATAATCGATTGTCCCCATAAAATTGTAGATAAAATGTCCCAAAGGGCGCTGACATCGATTATTCTCGATAATTTATGGGGTCAACGTCTAATATTAAAAAGATTTGGGCACAGTCGAACCATATTTACAGTTATTGTGAAAAAGTGGTATAATCAAATCAAATGAGTATAGCGAGAGGTTTGAACAGAATGCAGATAAAAGAAGATAATACATACAATGACATCAGGGAAAAGTCGGTGGAGCAGTGGCTCGATGACATGAGCCGTCACAGTGACGTGGCAGTCAGAGGCGGCGTCAGGGCAGCGAGAGATTATATCGCTGCCCTGAAAATGCAGATAGCGGCTCTCGAGAAGAAAGGCGAACTGAAGGATAAGTATCTGAGACAGATGAAGGAAGAAAGATGAATATACAGATTTTCGGGACGAACAAGAGCTTCGATACCAAGAAGGCGGTACGTTTCTTCAAGGAGCGCAACATAAAGGTCCAGTTCATAGACATGAAAGAAAAAGGACTCAGCAGGGGCGAACTGGAAAGCGTTGTCCGGGCTGCAGGCGGGCTGGAGGCTCTGCTGGATGAAAACTGCAGGGATCAGGATGCCCTGGCGCTGATAAAATATATTTCCGACCGGGACAAGATGGAGAAGCTTCTGGAAAACCAGCAGGTGCTGAAACTGCCTATAGTAAGGAACGGACGACAGGCTACAGCAGGCTGTCATCCGGAAATATGGAAAACATGGGAGTGAAGAGATCCCTGCTGTAGAGAGTGTGTTAAATAATGGAGGGTTCTGATATGGATTTCAAGGCCAGTGAGAACAGTTCCGGAAAGCTTAAGATCCCGGACTTCTGCGATATGGACAAGTTTGAGCAGATGATGGAGGACTGGGCTGAAAGTACCGGACTGGCAACGGTTGCCGTCGGGACGGATGGTAAATACCTGAGCCGGTATTACAATTTCACCGATTTTTGTTATAGGCTGACAAGAGAAAGTCCGGAGGGTCTTCGCAGATGTATAGAGTGCGACAACAGGGGCACGGGAATATATTTATGCCATGCCGGGCTTGTTGATTTTGCTGCGCCTATCACACTGGAGGACGGTACGGTCCTTGGAAACATCGTAGGAGGACAGGTGCTGCCGGAGAGACCGGATGAGGATAAATTCAGGGAGACTGCAAGAGAGCTGGACATTGATGAGGATACCTATATCCGTGCTCTCAGAAAGGTCAACGTCAGAACGAGTTCGGAGATCCATGCATCGGCAGCGCTGCTGTCAAACGTGATAAACATGTTTGTGCGCACCAGTTATCAGGCAGGTAAAAACGCGCGCACACTTGATGAAAGAGGAGAGATAATATCTTCTCTTGGGAAGCTGTATTTCTGCGACTACTATATAGATGTGGCAGGGGATTACTTTACGGAGCTTGACGCAGTCAAAGTTCTGCATGATTTTACCGGCGCCGAAGGCAGTGTGTCTCAGATCTTTTCTGAGGCTACCAGAAAATTTGTTGACAAAGCTCATATAGACGAGTACCTGAAATTTGTCGACCTGACCACATTGAACGACAGGATGGCATCACGGGAAAGTATCTCGCTGGAATTTATTGAAAACAGGTATGGCTGGTGCAGGGCCACGTACATCGCTGTGCGTAGAGATGAACAGGGGATGATAACCCATGCAATTTTTGCCATTGAAAGTATTCAGGAACAGAAACAGAATGAAATAAAAATCAGATATAAGCTGCAGGCTGCTGCTGAAGAGGCCATCAGAGCAAACAATGCCAAGACGGAGTTCCTGTCCAGAATGAGCCATGACCTCCGGACGCCCCTAAACGGCGTAATCGGACTATCAGAGATAGCGCTGCGGGATGATCTGCCATATGAAGAGGTGCGGAGATATCTGAAGGAGATACAGAATTCGGGAAGGTATCTGTTGAGCCTGATAAATGATGTCCTGGATATGTCCAAGATCGAAAGCCGCAAGCTGGTCCTGCGTTATGAACCAATGTCATTTGAAGAATTCTGCACCACGATCAAGAACGTCATCGATATACAGTGTGCTGAGAAAAGGCAGACCTTTAACATAATCACTGTGGAAGGAGACTTCTCCAGGTATGTGATGGTGGACAGGACGCGTTTTGTTCAGGTGATACTGAATCTGCTGACAAATTCGGTAAAGTATACGCCGGAGGGAGGACATATCGAACTGCTCATAGAGAATCTTGCGGAGACTAGTCGCGGCGGGCTCAAGCGTTTTATCGTCCGCGATGACGGCGCGGGCATGTCTGATGAATTTTCGGCTCATGCATACGATATGTTTTCACAGGAGAGGGACAGCGACACCAACAGCGGAACCGGACTGGGTCTTTCCATTGTAAAGAATCTGGTGGACATGATGAATGGAACGATCACCATTGAGAGTCAGGTGGGAAAGGGTACCACCGTCACAGTGGAAATGGATCTGGAAGAGGTGGACGGACCTGAACCGGATACGGCCGATGGAGCCGATGACGCGGCGGAAAAGCTGAAGGGCATGCATTTCCTTCTCTGCGAGGACAATGTCATCAACACGGAGATCACCGCCATGATTTTGGACGGCATGGGCATATCGGTGGATCACGCGGAAAACGGGCAGCTCGGATTTGAGCGCTTTCGCGACTCGGCACAGGGTTATTACGATGCGATATTGATGGACATTCGCATGCCGATAATGAACGGCATAGAGACGACCAGGGCCATCCGCGGCCTTGACCGTGATGACGCGCGCAGTATACCTGTCATTGCGCTGACAGCCAACGCCTTTGATGAAGACAGAGACATGTGCCTGAAAGCGGGCATGGACGGACATATAGGAAAACCGGTGGATTCTGCGGAGCTGCGCAGGACACTGGTGGAGATAGTTTTATAACAAAATCAAAGCAAGGAGAGACATCATGAGAAAAAAGAAAAGAGAGATAACAGATATCAGGGAGATCGCTGATGTGGTCAACAATATCGCATCCATACGACTGGGGATCAACGACGGAGAGTACCCGTATGTAGTTCCGGTTTCATTTGGATATGAATTAAAGGATGACAGGCTGATCTTCTATTTTCACGGAGCAAGGATCGGCAAGAAGGCCGAGCTCCTCGATAAGAATCCGAAGGTTTGCATAGAAGGAGACAACTTCCATCGTTATCAGGATACCGTCGATTCGGTCACCTGCTTTTATGAGAGCGTGATTGCCTGCGGCAGGGCGGAGAAACTGTCTGGCGAAGAGGCCATGCACGGCATAGAGGCGGTGCTGGAGCACTGCGGATATCCGGGCCATTTTGTCAACGAAAAGTACTTCCCGGCGATGAACGTGTACAGAGTGGTGGCTGATTCGGTTACCGGAAAGTATAAGGACAGAAACAATTAGAAAGCCTGCGGAGGAAACGGTGTCGATGAAAGATCTCAGGTTCAAAACCATTGAGCATCCGGATAAAGTCGGAAGCTACTGGAAAGCGGAATGGCGCGTGGTCAGCATTATAGTTGTCACGGGCCTGCTTTATAATGCGCTGCTGGCGGCGGGTCCGGTGCTGCAGGGGATGATCATCGACCTGATCGTGGCTCACGGAGCCAGAAGTCTTATACTGACCAGGATCGCCGAATTCGTTCTGCTCATCGCCTTTGTTCAGTTCAACCGCTATCTGAAGCGGTACTACGTGAGAAATTTTGCCAACCGTACCAGCGCCACCATGAGGATGATCGTATATGACGACATTATGGGACGCGACATGGAGGAGCTGAAGGGCGAGACTGCCGGCGATCTGATGACAAGGGCCATTTCCGACGTGGGCGAATGTGTGGAAGGCATGAGAAAATTCACCACAGAGGTATTTGACACCGGTGTCCTCATGGTATCGTATTTTGTGGTGCTGGTCCATTATGATCTGAAGCTTACGCTTATAGCATCAATATTCATTCCGGCGTCCATGGTATTGGCAGGCCGTATGAAAACCGTCATATACAGGTATACCAGGGCGTACAGGGAGCAGCTTTCCAGGGTCTCGGAAAAGACGCTGGAGAATGTGGAAAATGCCGTGCTTTACCGTACTGCCGGGGTAGAAAAGATCAAATCGGAGAAATACGATGAGGAGCTGGAAGAACTGAAGAAGAGGGGGATCCCGGCAGCCATGCTGGAGACGGCCATGCAGCCTGTATACAAGGTAATCGGGCTCATAGGCATCGTACTGGTGGTATATTACGGCGGCATGAAGACGGTGGAAGGCACCTGGACCATCGGCGTGTTTACCGCATATATCGCCATCTTCGCGTCCTTTGCGCTGAAATGCAGCAAGGCGGCCAAGCTCTTTAATTCGGTGCAGAAGGCGCAGGTATCATGGCGCAGGATATTTCCGTATTTATCTCATTATGCGGGAAGAAGCCCTGTGAAGGCGGAAACTCTGGTCGAGGACGCGTCGCCGGCTGCCGATCTGAAGGTAAGAGATCTGTCCTTCGGAGTGGTTTCGGGAGTCAGCTTTGAGGGGAAGGTCGGTCAGGTCATCGGAGTCACGGGACCTGTGGCCAGCGGCAAGTCATCCATAGGCTCGGCCCTGCAGGGTCTCTGGCCTTACGGCGGCAGCATAACCATCAACGGCAGGGAGCTTGGCTCTATGTCACAAAAAGAAATCAGCCGTTTTGTGACCTATATGGGCCACGACGCGCAGCTGCTGTCAGACACCATATACCGAAATCTTACTATGGGGGAGGACGGCGACGTGACGGCAGTGCTGGATGACGTCTGCTTCGGACCGGATCTCGAGACCATGGAAGACGGCCTTGACACCATGGTGGGAGCTTCAGGCATCAGACTCTCCGGCGGTCAGCAGTCCAGGCTTGCACTTGCCAGAGCTTTGTTCAACAAAGGCAGGATACTGGTGCTGGATGATCCATTTGCCGCGGTTGATGCTGACACGGAGAAGACCATAACGCGAAATCTGAGACGACGTTACGCGGATTCTCTGATAATATTGATATCACACAGAGTCTCTGCCTTTGATGAGACGGACAGAGTGCTGCTGGTCAGCGGAGGTACGGCCGAGTTCTCCACCCATAATGAACTGATGCGGGATTCAGAAGTGTACAGGCAGATCTTCACTTCCCAGAGGGAGGGCGAGGATGCGTAAGTATTTTAAGATAAAAGAAAAGAGATATATCGTTTTCGTTCTGCTGATCATAGCTGCCGAGGTGGCGGCCAGTCTGATGCCTCCACAGGTCCTCAGGCTGATCATCGACAGGTATCTGATGCCCGGGGACTACCGTGGACTGCCGGTCATGGCAGCGCTTTATTTCCTGTGTTTTTTGTTCGCCGGACTTGCTGACGTGCTCAGCGCCCTGGTGCTCACCACCGTGGGACAAAAGCTGATACGCAGGATACGTTCAGCCATGCAGCGTAAGCTGGACAGGCTGCCCGCCGGATATTTCACAGCCAGAAGCAGCGGCTCAACGGTTTCCAGATTCATGGTGGACGTGGATAACATCAACACCCTGTTCACCGACGGCATCGTCAGCATGGCCATCGACAGTTTCACCATAATCGGCATCATCATTTCCATCTGGATATTCAGCTGGCAGCTGGGTCTGTTCGCCCTCTGCCTGGTTCCGGTGATCTACTTCATCACCAGAGCCTTTCAGAAACGGATGCTGAAGAGCCAGACGGCAAATCTGACCGAACTGTCAAGAGTCAACAGTCACATATCCGAAAGCATCAGGAATATGACCATGATCAAGACCTTCAGCCGTGAGGGCTATATGAAAGCCGGCTATAAAAAATGCCTGCAGGATAATTACAGGACCATGGATAAGGTGAACTTCTACGATTCATGCTATTCACCTGTGATCCAGCTGCTGACGGCCTGCGCCATCGGATTTATTTTCTTCATGTCGTCCGGCGGCTCGGCCAGCGTACTGGGTATTTCCATAGGCGAGATCGCTGCTTCGGTGAATCTGATGACCAGCCTCTTTTCGCCTGTAGACAGTCTGGGCATGGAATTCCAGAGCATACAGACCGGCATTTCCGGCATAAAGAGCGTGGTGGAGTTCATGGAACTGCCGGAGGAGGAGCCGAAACGCGAATACCCGGAACTGGACACCAGAGACGTGAGTTTCGAATACCGCGACGTGACCTTCGGTTATGAGGAAGGAAGGCCTGTCATCGCCGGTTTCAGCGCGGTGATAAACAAAGGCGAGAATGTGGTATTTACGGGCCGCACAGGCGCCGGCAAGACAACGCTGATGAAACTGACCTCGGGGCTGCTCCATCCGGATTCGGGGCAGGTACTGGTTAACGGCATAGACATAGGAGGCGTTGCATCGACTCAGAAACGCAGGCTCATGGGTTATGTTGAACAGAGTTTTTCCTTTGTTAACGGTACTGTATTTGACCAGATAAGCCTGGACGATACCAGTGTGACCAGGCCCATGGTATGGAGCGCTGTGGAATTTGTAGGACTGGGAGATTACGTTAAAGGACTGCCGGAGGGGATCGATACCCAGGCGTCGCCGGAGCTTTTCTCTCAGGGGCAGAGGCAGCTTCTTGCCATTGCCAGGGCAATAGTGATTGATCCGCCGGTGCTCCTCCTTGACGAGGTGACGGCAAATCTGGATTCCGTCACTGAAGAACGGGTCGTAGACGTACTGAAACGCGCAGAGGAGGGCAGGACCATAATTTCCATCGCCCACAGGCAGTCCACCATCAACAGCGCCGACAGGAAAATTGAATTATGATCATGAGTATCGCGGCGGGATACTTTTCTTCCTGAAATAGCATGACAATCCATTGATAAATAATCGGAACGCCTCTACAATTGACTTAAGAAGTTGATCAAAAGGGGCGTTTGAGATATATGGGCGCCTGGAACAAGGAGGTACTTATGAGTTTTTTAAGTCTTAGCGGCAATATAGCACGCTGCAGGAAAGAGAAAGGCATAACCCAGGAGGAACTGGCGGAGTTTGCAGGAGTGACCAAGGCATCGGTCTCCAAGTGGGAGACCGGAGTGACGGTGCCTGACGTCCAGATGCTGCCGGTGCTGGCTGCCTATTTCGATGTGACTGTCGATGAACTTCTGGGCTATGAGGCCCAGCTGACAAAAGAGCAGATTCGCAGGTATTACCACGATTTCGCGATGGCATTCGCGGAAAAAGGATTCGATGAGGTCTGGGAGGAGAGCCAGGCTCTGGTAAAGAAATACTACAGCTGCTATCCGCTGCTGTTTCAGATGACCGTTCTATGGCTGAATCACTGCACCCTTGCCAGGGATGAGTCTCTGAAGAATCAGGCTCTTGCCCGGACGGAAGAGCTCTGTTTACGCATAATGGACGGCAGCGACAGCAGGAAACTGCGTCAGAGCGCCGCTACGGTGCGCGCGCTGGTGTGGATGCAGCAGGGCAAGGCGGATCAGGTGATCAGGACCGTAGAAGAGGACGCCCTCGACCCTAATCGCATCGATGATGTGGATACGCTCCTGCCGATGGCCTATCTCTCCGTGGGGAATCTGGAAATGGCCGGGAAAAGCAGTCAGATAGCGCTTTACAAAAATCTGATGGGTATGATCAGCGACAGCCTGTACCTGCTGCTGAGCACGCAGGGGAACGTGGATTACTGCAGAGAACTTATCGACAGGACAGACCGTATATTGGAAACCTACAATGTGAACAGGCTTAATCCAAACACCTCTGCAGGCTACAATTTCCAGGTGGCGGTGAAGCTGTGTTCATTCATGGATCCGGAGCATCCGGACGATGCTCTTCAGGAGCAGATCCTTGACCGTATCGGCAGTTATGTCGATATGGTATGTCAGCTCTACAGAGATGACATCAAACTCCATGGCGACGGCTTCTTCTTCATGCTGGATGACTGGTTTGCCCAGCTGGACCTGGGTCCGGACGGCGTACGCAGCGGCAAGGTCATCAAGGAAGATGTGGTAAGCAGCCTGGACTATCCTGCCTTTGCCATGCTCAGCGACAAAGGCCGCCTGGAGCAGTATAAGAGACGACTGCAGGGGCTCGCTGAAGACTAGAGGATGATCACGTTCAGCGAACCGGAGTCTCAGCATAATAAAGTGTATTAAAAAAGGGGGCTGTCACACAGCCCCCTTAAATATGGATCCGGCAGATATATTCTAGCCGAGTATTTTTTTGAGATCTTCCTCAGCGGTAGTGGTAGGGGCGATATTGTAGTTCTCTACCAGATAGTTGAGCACGTTAGGCGAAACAAATGCAGGGAGTGTTGGTCCGAGCAGGATGTTTTTGATGCCCAGGTGGAGCAGTGTGAGCAGGACGCATACTGCTTTTTGTTCATACCAGGAGAGGACGATGGACAGCGGCAGGTCGTTTACTCCGCAGCCGAAGGCTTCAGCCAGGGCTACAGCAACGCGGATAGCGCTGTAGGAATCGTTGCACTGCCCCATATCCATGATGCGCGGCAATCCTGCGACGGTGCCCAGATCCAGGTCGTTGAAACGGTATTTGCCGCAGGCCAGAGTCAGGATCACTGAGTCGGACGGGGACTGCTTTACGAAATCGGTGTAGTAGTTGCGGCCCGGCTTTGCGCCGTCGCAGCCGCCTACGAGGAAGAAGTGGCTGATCTCGCCGGCTTTTACAGCCTCTACTACTTTATCTGCTACGGAAAGTACGGTGCCGTGGGCGAAACCTGTGGTCACCTGGCTGCCTCCGTTGATGCCGGTGAATCTGGTCTCTTCTGCATATCCGCCCAGCTCCAGAGCCTTTTCTATGACAGGAGTGAAGTCCTTGTCTGAGCCGATGTGAGTCAGTTCAGGATAGGATACAACCTCGGTGGTGAACACTCTGTCTGCGTAAGATGCTTTAGGCGGCATCAGGCAGTTGGTGGTGAACAAAACAGGCGCCGGTATGTTGTCGAATTCCTTCTGCTGATTCTGCCATGCTGTACCAAAATTGCCCTTCAGGTGGGAGTACTTCTTCAGCTCAGGATAGCCGTGAGCAGGAAGCATTTCGCCGTGGGTGTAGATGTTGATTCCCTTTCCTTCAGTCTGCTCCAGCAGCAGCTTCAGGTCGAGGAGGTCGTGACCGCTGATGACGATGAACGGACCTTTTTCCACATTGAGAGTCACTGTTTCAGGAGCAGGAGTACCGTAGGTCGATGTGTTGGCACTGTCCAGCAGCTCCATGCAGGAGAGGTTGATCTCGCCGGTTTTAAGAACCAGAGGGAGCAGAGCTTCCATGGTGTTCTCTCTGGCGATGGCGGCAAGTCCCTCATAGAAGAAATCGTTGACCTTTCTGTCAGTGTATCCCAGTACCAGGGCGTGGTAGGCATAAGCTGCCATGCCGCGCAGGCCGAAGAGGATCAGGGACTTGAGGGAACGGATGTCTTCATCAGCCTCCCATACCAGATCCATGTCGTAATCTGCTGAAGGACTGCCGTCTGTCAGGCGGGCAAGCTCGCCGTGAACCTCATCGATCATTTCCTGTACTGTCTTGCTGTTGAAGTTGACATTGGTGATAGTCGTGAAAAGACTCTCGATGACCACTTTGTCAGACTGTGCGTCAGCCTTGCCTGTGCCTTCCAGCTTGCCGGACAGACTGATCACCGCGCCGGTCAGCTTATCCTGCAGCTTCGCCGTATCTGCCGGCTTTCCGCATACGCCGGCCTTACCTGTGCAGCCTGCGCATTTTGCAGTCTGCTCACACTGAAAACAAAACATATTATCCATATTATTATCTCCTTACTGTTGTTTTTATATTATCGATTGAAATTGTACCTAAATAGTATTACAATGAGATATATAAGTCTGTTGTAAATACAACAAAGAGGAGATTATGGAAAAAAAATCAGAGCTGAGGGATGCCCTTGAGTCATCGCCGCTGTTTCATGGCATTAGCCGGGACGAATTGGAGCAGATGCTCCCGTGCCTTTCCGCAGAGATCCGCGAGTATGGCAGGGGAGAGTTTCTGCTGCTTGCCGGTGACGAAACCAGGGAGATCGGGCTGGTCCTGTCGGGAGCCGTGGAGGTTATCAAGGAGGACTACTGGGGAAACAGAAACATCATGGGAAAGATGGAGACAGGCGATACCTTCGCCGAGAGCTATGCATGCGTTCCCGGCGTGAAACTGAATGTCAGCGTACAGGCTGCCGAACAGACGAGAGTGCTGTTCATGGACGCTCAGAAAATCTCTGGAACCTGCGCTTCAACCTGCAGTTTTCATGAGAGACTGACCCAGAACCTGATGATGCTGCTGGCATCCAAGAATCTGTACCTGAATTCCAAGGTGAATCATATGATGCAGAGGACCACCCGCGAGAAGCTTCTGTCCTATCTGTCGGCAGAGTCGGTGAGTCTCGGTTCACCGTCGTTTGATATACCCTTCAACAGGCAGCAGCTTGCCGATTATCTTTCCGTGGACCGCAGCGCCATGTCCAATGAGCTGTGCAAAATGAGAGATGAGGGCATACTGGAGTTTGAGAAGAACCACTTTGTGCTGAAGGAGGAAATATGAAGAACAAAACGAACACCGTATATATTATTGGCAAAATGGCCGCCAGTACCGGGTTCATCGCGGTGGCGCTGATCGGTCACTGCACTGCCTCATGTTCCGCGGGCTTTCCGCTGCTCATGACGGCTCTGGTCTTCTGCTGGCTGGGAGATTTCTTTCTGGCTTTGTCAGATGAGATAGAAAATCTGAAGAAGAATCCTCAGTTCACACTGGGGGTGGGCAGCTTCACCGTGGCACAGGTACTGCTTTGCGCGGAGCTGCTGCGGCTCATAGATTTTCAGATCAGGCCTACGGTGATACTGGCTCTGATAATGCCGGTGGTCGTCGTGGTACTGGTAAAAAAAGGAATATTCGACTGTGGCAAGGACACGGTCCCATCGGTGATATATGCTGTGCTCATAGGCGGCTTCTGCGGCCTGGGCCTCAATTATCTGTGGGTCTGCGGCCTTGACGGACACACAGCGCTGCTGGGCATCGGCGCCTGTCTGTTCTTCCTGTCGGACCTTACGCTTTCCTTCAGGTGCTATGCCAGGTATACGCCCGGCTGGATAACGCCTGTAGTATTAATACTTTATTATGCGGCTACATATATGATAGCTAGTTTTTAAGGAGCAGGGAATGTTGAGATTAAAAAAGAGTATTTCGTTATTGCTTTGTGTGATGCTGGTGGTCACGGCATCTGTATTCATCATGGACGGGACACCGTCCTACGCGTCAGAAGAAACCAGGGGGATATGGCTTTCCTTTACCGACTATTCAGACCTGGGCCTCAAAGACAAAACTGAGTCCGAGTTCACGGCCAGCCTGGACACCTTTCTGGACAGGGCGGCATATTATGGAGTGAACACCGTGTATTTCCACGCCAGGGCTTTTGATGACGCCGCCTGGAAGTCTGAGACATTCAAGGCATCCAGGTATCTGGATTCAGATGCTTCCGCGAACAAAACAGCAGCTGACACTTATTCCTACGACCCGCTGACCATAGTCATCAGGGAATGTCATGAGAGAAGCATGAGCATAGAAGCGTGGCTGAATCCATACAGGATCACATACAGCAGATTCCTGGACCCTCAGGCGCAGAGCAGCACGGACAGGATAAACAGAGCGGTGGATGAGCTGCAGAATTATGACCTGGACGGCATACACTTCGACGACTATTATTACCATTCAAAGGACAGTTACAGGACACCGTCTGAAGACAGCAAATACGCTGTCTCAGTTACCGGCACCGATACTTCATCCAGGCCGTCGGCAGCCAACAGGAGGACTTATGTCAACGCCATGGTGGCATCGGTATATGCCAACGTTCACGAGAAGACGGGCATGAAATTCGGTATCAGCCCGGCGGGCAATGTGGACAACTGCATGTCGGCAGGCGCGGACGTGAAGACCTGGCTGTCTTCACCGGGGTATGTGGATTACCTGGCGCCGCAGATCTACTGGACTGACAACTGGGGCAGCTCCGGTACTACTGCCATGTTCACAAACAGGCTGACACAATGGACGTCACTGGATTTAAACGGAACGCCGATGTATGCGGGTCTTGCTCTGTACAGAGCAGGAATCAGCAGCAGCGATGACCGGGGATGGGGCTGGAGCAGCACCAATCTGCGCACACAGGTCAGTAAGGCCAGAGCCATGAACTGTCAGGGTTACATTTTGTTCACCGCTAAAGATATCTTCAGATCCTCTGCAGCCACTGAACTGTACAAACTGAAGGGGCTGGTGGATCCTGTGACCGCGGCTTCCATATCTTTTAAATACAACAGGCGCGCCTGGGTAGGAAAGAGCGTTGCCACGTCGCTGACGTGGAATCCGTCTGATACCAATCCCAAGAGCGTAAAATACAGTTCCAGCAACACCGCTGTCGCCACGGTAAGCTCAAACGGACGCGTGACCGGCATGAAACCGGGACGTGTCAGGATCACGGCGACAACTTCCAACGGGAAGACCGCTGTTATGACCAAGGTGGTGAAGACCGCCAGGGTCAAGGTGATCAGAAGCAGGATCACTTCAAGAAAAGGACCGGGCAGCAGGTACAGAAAATCCTCAAGATATAAAAGGGGAAAGATCCTGTACATAAACCGCTGCCGGGGAAACTGGGGCAAGATAAGATTCACTAATAAATGGGTGTATCTGCCGAACACAAGTCTTTATTAACAAAGGAGAGATAAGATATGTCAAGATTTGAACTGGAGCATGTGGAACTGCCGAGGCGTTTCTACGAGGACTGTCAGGGGCTGATAAGCGCCCTGAAAAGTGACGGCGCGGAGCATATAAAGAGCATGTATATGGGACTGGATGAGAGCAGCAGCTTTGCCGACCACGAATTTGACGCCGGCATGCTGGACTATGAAGGCGGCGTAAATATCTGCAGGATATTTGTTCCCAAACCGGTAAAGCCGGCGGACTGCGTCATGATCTATCTGATGTTCAGCGAGGAGAATGAACCGCTGAGATATCTGACCGTGGAGCTGTCACCGGAAGGCGGCTACGAGCTTTTCGGATGGGACAGCAGCCTGGCGTATAAGGGTTACGGGGCCTATGAGGGACGGAACGAGCGCGATGTAATCGACTCTGTGGTCCAGGAGGTGCTGGGGGGAGCGACCGGCGACGACGTAGGAGGCAGATACGGCGAAATGTGCGAGATACTGGATAAGAACGGCATAGAGTACTACTCTGAAGAGGTGTCAGATTACATCAGGATGTTTGATGTCATCGGAGAGCTTACGGAAAACGCCCTGGAGCTGCCTGCCATGGCAGCGGCCTTTGCAGCTATGAAGGACATAGTTCTCAGCGATGATTATATGAACAGCCATGACAAGATCAAAGGCCAGTATCAGCTGCTGGAGAAGCTGCCGGAGACAAAGGGCAGGCTGGACCGCAAGGGGAGGCTGTTCTTTGCTTTCAGCGTATACGCGGCATGCTCACTGATTTCGGAAAACGACGACAAAAGGCATCATTACATGGGCATCGCCGAATTTGAATCGGCGGATTACATAAAGTATAAGATGGAAGAGTACTGGACCATGGAACCATACATGTTCAAGGTGGATTAGAGGCGATTATGAAATTCTTTTTGAGCTCGACATATGAAGACCTGAAGGGACTGCGGCAGGTCGCCATCAATACACTGGAGGCGCTGTGCTGCGAAGTAGAGGCCATGGAGTATTTTGAGGCCTCTACCAGGATGAATAAGGAGGTCTGCCTCCGCAAGCTGAAGGAGTCGGATCTTGTCATCGGCATATACGGACGCCGCTACGGCTCCATCGATCCGGAGACGGGGAAGTCCTTCACAGAGGTGGAGTTCGACGCCCTGGCGGAGTGGGACAAACCCTTTCTGGGATTTGTGCTGGACGTTCCTGAAGGGGAGCGGGAGGACCGTGAGGTCGAATTTATCAGCAAAATATTCTCCACCGGCATCCTCTGTGCCCACGTGAACAAAAAGAAAGATTTTGTTGCCAAGCTGAACAATTCCCTGCGGGAGTACTTCGCCGGCCTGGAAGGCTACGACTACGCCGGCATATGGAACGAGATCCTGGAAGCCCAGAAGCTGATGTCGCGGGTGTTCGGCACATTCATACCTGACGGAGAGAACGACGTGGATTTCGCCCTGGACCGGCTGGATTCCATTGGCGATGATTTCTCTGAGGCGGTGAAGACGGGCGACATGGATGCCGCCTGCGCCCTGGAGGCCAGGATAAAAGTCGTGGTGGCGTATCTGAGACTGAACCGGCTGAAGGACAGACTGCTTCACGAGCCGTGGAGCGAGGAACTGCGCCAGGAGGTACTATTTGCCAGAGACAGCTACGTTAAAACCATAGAGAACTATTGCACTAAGGAGTGATTTACATGAGCATTATCGCAGGTTACATGGTGCCCCACCCGCCGGTCATACTGCCGGAGGTAGGAAGAGGCGATGAAAAGAAGATCGCCGTCACATCGGCATCATACATGAAGGTGGCAGAGGAGATCGCGGAGCTGACTCCCGAGACCATCATCATAACGTCTCCTCATACCATAATGTATTCCGACTATAACCACATCTCGCCGGGCAAAGGCGCCCACGGGGATATGTCCCAGTTCAGAGCGCCGTCGGTCAGCTTCGATGTGGAATACGATGAGGAGCTGGCCAGCGTCATCAGCGATCTAGCTGAAAAGACCGGACTCAGAGCCGGGACCATGGGAGAAAAGGACAGCTCCCTGGATCACGGCACAATGGTGCCTCTGTATTTCATAGAGAAAGCCTATGAAAAGGCGGGAAAGCCTGCCGATTTCAAGCTGATCCGCATGGGCCTCTCAGGCCAGCCGCTGCTCGATCACTACGCACTGGGCATGGTGGTCAAGAAGGCTGCCGAGGATCTGGACCGCCGGGTGGTGTTCGTTGCCAGCGGCGATCTGTCCCATTACCTGAAAGAAGACGGACCTTACGGCTTCCGTGAGCAGGGACCGGTATACGACGAAAAGATCATGGAGACCATGGGCAGCGCCAGCTTTGGCGAGCTGCTGGATTACAGACCGGAGCTGCTGGAGGGCGCCGGCGAGTGCGGCCATCGCTCATTTACGATAATGGCCGGAGCCTTTGATCTGACCGACGTAGATGTGACAAAATACTCCCACGAGGATGTTTTCGGGGTGGGCTACGGAATCTGCGCTTACCATCCTCAGGGCTACGACCCCAACAGGGATTTCGGCGAGAAATACTATGTGAAGCATGACGCTTACCTGGCTGACCGCAAGGCTGCGGAGGATGAATACGTTTCCCTGGCCAGAAGGGCCATTGAGGCATACGTCAATGAAGAAAAGAAGATAAAGATACCTGACGGACTGCCTCGGGAGATGCTGGAACAAAGGGCAGGCACCTTTGTTTCCCTCCATGTGGACGGCAATCTGCGGGGCTGCATCGGCACCATCGGGCCGGTGAGAGGCTCCGTGGCCGAGGAGATCATAGAAAACGCCGTCAGCGCTGCCACCAGGGATCCCCGCTTTGAGCCGGTGACCCCGGCCGAACTCCATTATCTGGAGTACAGCGTGGACGTTCTGGGACCAACGGAACACATTGATTCCAGAGATCAGCTTGACGTGAAAAGATACGGCGTCATCGTCACCAGAGGCGGCCGCCGCGGCCTGCTGCTGCCAAACCTGGACGGCGTCAACGACGTGGACGAGCAGATCGATATAGCTAAGCGGAAGGCCGGCATCGCAGCCGGGGAGGAAGTGGAACTTGAGCGTTTCGAAGTCGTCAGACATTATTGATGAAGGAAAAGCAGCCTGTACGGTCTGCGCCAACAGCTGCCGCCTTTCAGAGGGAGAGACGGGCCGCTGTCGCGCCAGGACCTGCCGGGACGGCAGGATCATATGCGGCAACTACGGCATGGTTACATCTCTGGCGCTGGACCCCATAGAGAAGAAGCCGCTGGCCAGGTTCATGCCGGGCTCCATTGTACTTTCTGTCGGTTCCTACGGATGCAACCTGAGATGCCCATTTTGTCAGAACTGGGAAATATCCATGGCGGCAGCAGGTGATGTACAGACCAGATACTTGACGCCGGAACAGCTCTGCAGTCTGGCTGCAGAACTGGGGCCCCAGGGAAATATCGGCATCGCCTATACATATAATGAACCGCTGACAGGTTATGAGTTTGTCCGTGATACGGCGGAGCTTATCCGCGGAGCCGGTATGAAAAACGTGCTGGTCAGCAACGGCAGTGTCAGCAGCATGGTGACGGCGGAGATCATACCGCTGATGGACGCCATGAACATCGACCTGAAGGGCTTTTCCGCGGAGTGCTATGAAAAGGTGGGCGGAGATTTTGTTCAGACCAGGAAGTTCATAGAGGCCGCGGCCGCGTCGGACACCCATCTGGAGGTGACGACCCTGATAGTGCCGGGGATCAGTGATTCGGCGGAGCTGATGGAAGAAGAAGCACGCTGGCTGGCTTCGCTGGACAAGGATATACCGCTGCATATCACCAGATTTTTCCCGAGATATAAGATGGAGAGGGAGAAACCGACGGATATCGGTCTGATACACCGTCTGGCAGAGACGGCAGGCGCATATCTCGACAACGTATTTATCGGAAACTGTTAAAATCATACCTATTTACCTACCGTAATGATTGTGTAAGTAGGTATTTTTGTGGTATAATGTGTGCAATCAATATTTAGGGGGAAAATAATATGGCAATGAAAGTTTCAACCAGGGGCCGTTATGCCCTGCGGGTACTCATCGACCTTGCCGAACACAACAGCGGTGAGTTCATTCCGCTGAAAGAGATAGCAAGACGCCAGGAAATTTCTGAGAAGTACCTGGAGTCCATAATTGTAGTGCTTTCGAGAGAGGGATATCTCCTTGGACACCGTGGCAAGGGCGGCGGCTACAAACTGGCCTACGATCCGGAAGCGATCAAGGTGGGAGATGTGCTGAGCCTCATAGAAGGTGATCTGGCACCTGTGGCCTGTCTGGCGGCTGCTGAAAATACCTGCGAGCGGGCATCCGGATGCAAGACTCTGCCTATGTGGCAGAAATTTTACGATATGACCATGGAATTCTTCAACAGCTATTCCATTGCCGATCTTACCAATACAGGAGATGCCGGCGATGACTATGTTATTTAACGGCAGCACGATCTTTCATGATTTTACGAATAAACCTATTGACATAGTAGGAAAGTAGTGCTATACTCCTATTAACATATAAGAAAAGTAGGTAATAAAGCGACAAGGAGGCAGATACAATGTCAAAAATTTACACATCAGCCGATCAGCTTATCGGCGGAACTCCACTTCTGGAGCTGAAAAATATTGAGAAACACTATGGCCTTGAGGCTAAAATAGCCGCAAAGCTTGATTATTTGAATCCGGCGGGATCATCCAAGGACAGGATAGCCAAGGCGATGCTGGATGATGCTGAAGCCCAGGGCATTCTGAAAAAGGATACCACCATCATCGAGCCGACATCAGGGAATACCGGGATCGGACTCGCGTCAGTGGCAGCAGCAAGGGGATATCATTTGATAATCGTTATGCCTGATACAATGAGCGTTGAGAGACGTACACTGATGAAGGCCTATGGCGCGGAACTCGTGCTTTCTGAGGGAGCTAAAGGGATGACCGGAGCCATCGCCAAGGCAGAGGAACTGCATCAGCAGATTCCGGGAAGCTTTGTTGCAGGCCAGTTCGTAAATCCGTCAAATCCAAAGGCTCACAGGGAGACCACGGGACCTGAGATATGGAACGATACTGACGGTAAGGTGGACATCTTTGTCGCAGGCGTCGGCACTGGCGGTACGCTGACAGGTGTAGGTGAATATCTGAAGGAAAAGAACCCTGACATAAAGATAATTGCCGTGGAGCCGGCTTCGTCGCCTGTCCTCTCCAAGGGACACGGCGGATCCCATAAGATCCAGGGCATTGGCGCGGGATTTGTTCCTGAAGTGCTGAACACCAGTATCTACGACGAGATCATCGCAGTTGAGAATGACGATGCGTTTGCCATTGGCAAAGAGATCGGCAGGTCCGAGGGCGTTCTGGTAGGCATTTCCTCAGGCGCGGCAGCGTGGGCAGCCATCGAGCTGGCCAGGCGTCCGGAGAACAAAGGAAAGCTCATCGTGACGTTCCTTCCGGATACAGGAGACAGATACCTTTCGACCGATCTGTTTAAAGACTGATAAAGCAGCAAAACTGCCAGCCTCAGGGCTGGCAGTTTTAGTTATTCTATATTATTTTGTTTTTCAGGGTGCCGATGCCTTGAACCTCCATTTCGATCAGGTCGCCTGCGTGGAGCCACGGTACTTCATCGGTGTATCCGAAGATGTGGTCCATGGCCCGGTCAGCGGGGATGTTGCGTCCTCCCTTTCCGATGACAAAGCCGATCTTGAATTCAAAATCGAACATTTTGGCGTTGGGATGCATGTCCAGGGGCTCGTCCGAGCCTATGATGCCCAGATTATTGCTGTAATAGAAGGCGGGCATGGTATACCAGGACTCAAGCATCTTGGAGGTGTCCAGCTTGAAACGCCTGCCGCAGTTCTTGACTCAAAGCCCATGAAGTCTCTCATGCTGCGCGGATCAGGCAGCGGAGCCAGGAAAGCGGCTTCTGCAGTGCTGCAGGTCAGTGTTATCGCCGTCAGATCTGCTTCTCGACGAGAGGCTTCAGTCTGTCATAGCCGTCGATGAACGGGAGCATATCTCCAGGCAGCTCTTTGTTCACGGACCGGAAGCTGTAGAACCGGTCATCCTGTACGACTCCGGCCATGACCTGGCCGTTGTATCTGATAGTTGCTAATTTCATATCGGGTCATTCTCCTTTCGCTGATTTGTAGCAGTAATTCATAACTTGATAATACTCTTATGAAAGACTGATGTCAAAGAAACTTATATCTCTTTTCCGTATTCGGAAGCCCGGCATTCGCCGGGGGCCATGCCGTAGACTGCCTTGAACTGTACTCCGAAGACCGAGCGGCTGTCGTTTTGACGGCACTCAGAAGAAAGCACCAATTACATACATTCACAACACAACACACAAATTATTGGAGAAACTGTCGAGTAAGCGATTCTTGAATTCGCTTGGGGCAGTTTTTTCGTATGCAATTAAAAAGTGAACTCTGTGACCATTCGTCCCAAAAAAAGACCGTTCGTCACAAATGACTCGAATTATTTTTGAATTATTGTATTATATACATTATCAATAGCAGAGGATACATATGGATAAAGTATGGTCATCGGCGGTAAATGAGAGAGGTTACATATGAAGAAAAAGAATTTTGGAACGATCAGAAAGCTGATGGTAGTGGCACTGTCGGTTTGTCTGATGGCCGCATTCATGCCGGCCATGTCAGGCGGCGCTGCTTTTGTTATGGCGGCATCCCATTCCAAACCTGCCAAGGTCAAATGGTATTCCGGCGCGACTACGCAGACTACCATCACGCTGAAGTGGAAAAAAGCCAGTAATGCAGACGGATATGCTGTCTACATGAAGAAAGGCAGCAAGTACAAAGTAATCAAGTTGCTCAGAACGCGCAGCTACAAGATCACTAAGCTAAAGGCCTACACCAGTTACAGATTTTATGTGAAGGCCTATAACAAGGTCGGAAAAAAGAGGATCTATGGTAAGGCATCTGTTGTCAAGAAGCTGAAGACAAAAGCAGCAACGGTTGCCGGCGTGACTGTCTCTGACCAGACGGCAGCCAGTGGCGGGACCGCGACGTTTACCGCCAGGATCGCCAGAGGTACGGCGCCGTATAAGTATCAGTGGTACAGAGAGGGACAGGCTGTTTCGGGAGCCACAGCTGCAAGCTATACCACGCCTGCGGTGACCTTTTCCGATAATGGAACAAAATATTTCTGCAGGGTGACCGGGATAAACGGCAAATATGCAGACAGCAATACAGCCATGCTCCGCGTTGAGAAGGCTGTAGTCAAGAGCTGGAACATCGGTGCGGCAAGTGCCGGTGTTTACTATGACGGCACCAGTCAGGGCAACTCCAATGCGGTGGCCACTCTATATGAGGACGGCACTCTGGCGCTGACCGGTACAGGAAATATCATGGAATATGATATCAATGCATACATATTGCCGCCTTGGTGCACTGGTGAATACGCATCCAAGGTGACTGGTTATACCATAGCGCCTACACTGACAGTAAGGTCGATGTCACTCATGTTCAATGAATGTACCAACCTGACCAGGGCATCCGTCATTCCTGCAGGTGTGACGACGATGGAAGACACTTTCTGGGGCTGCAGCAGTCTCACTGAGATCGCCTCCATCCCGGAGGGAGTGACGTCTATGAGCGGCGCGTTTGGAGCCTGCACATCATTGAAGACAGCTCCGGTACTGCCGGCGTCATTAACGGATATGAGTGGTTGCTTCAACGGATGTACAGCTTTAGAAACCGCACCGGCGATACCCGGCATGGTAAAAGATATGTCTGCTGCATTCAATAACTGCACTGCTTTGAAAACAGCGCCTGTCATCCCTGCCAGTGTGGAAATTATGAGAAATACATTTTACGGTTGTGAATCTCTGGAGACTGCAGCAAGGATAGACGGGGCACCAATGATGGAAAATACATATTCTGGCTGTTCGGCTTTAAAAACAGTGCCGGATATACCGGAAGGAGTTGAGAATCTGTCAGGTGCATTCGCTGGCTGTAGCGCCCTTAAGGAAGCACCTCGGATCCCTTCATCGGTGACAAATATGTACAATACCTTCATTGGATGTGCATCGCTGCAGAAAGCACCGATAATACCGGAAAAGGTGACGAACATGGAAGGAACATTTTCGGGTTGTTTTTCGCTTATCACAGCGTCGACCATTCCTGCCAGTGTGACCAACCTTATGAACGTATATTCGAACTGCCTGGCACTTACAGGGACTATACTGATAAAGGCCGATACCAGTGCGGCCTACAACAACATGCTCCAGGGTTCGGTACTGATTCCGGGCGCATCACTGAAGGTAAACTATACATCGCAGAATCAGCTGATCATCACCGGCTTGATGCGGCCTCCATATAACAGCAACAGCAACATAACAGCGGCAGGTACCTATGTCGACATTGCTGATCAGCAGATAAGTGGCGGCGGCGCTCGATTCACAGCATCTACTGCACCTGGAAGCTATACATACCAGTGGTCAGTACGATATGCGGGCGAGAGCAGCTTCACGGATATTACGGGCGCGATAACTGATACTCTGTCGATGAACGGACTGACTGATGCCCAAAAGGGCAATGTATACAGATGTACTGTTACCGATACCAGCAAAGCTAATGCTACAGCCTACGGCGAAGCTAAACTTTATTGATTCTGATTTCTTAGGGCGAAAGCCATATATACAACGAAAAATCCGTAAAACAACAGCAGTTTGTTTTACGGATTTTTCTATTAAAGATGTCGCGGTAATTCATACGGGCACATTGTCAAAGCAGAACTCTGGAAATCACAGCAGCTCCCCGTATCTGGCAACGTAGAGTTTTTTTACTGCGGTCACCAGCGCCATGTAGCACAGGACGGTCAATGCCAGTATGCCAAAGAAGATCAGAGGCAGCGGCGACAGATGCAGCATGGAGCCCGGTTTGGTAAACGGTATCGCGGTGATTACCGCAATGCCGGTGAAGGTAAGCGCGTACACAGGCAGGGAAGCATGACTCTGGATGAAAGGTATTTTCCGAGTGCGTATCATATGTATGACCAGAGCCTGGGTCCACATGGATTCGATGAACCATCCCGCCTGGAATATGGCCACATAAAGGACCTGGAGCGATGGATCGCTGAGCTGGTGGAAGGTCATGCCGCCTGTAGCCATAGGACAGATAACGAAGTACATCAGCAGATATGTGGTTATGTCAAAGATCGAGCTGGTAGGTCCGAACCAGAGCATGAATCTCTTGATGGATGAGGCATCCCAGTTGCGGGGTTTCTTCAGAAATTCATCGTCAACATTGTCCCACGGAATAGCCGTGCATGACAGGTCATAGATGAAATTCAATAATATGAGATGGATGGCAGCCATCGGCAGGAACGGAAGAAACGCGCTGGCCGTAAGCACGGACAGCATGTTGCCGAAATTTGACGAGGCAGTCATTTTGATGTATTTGATCATGTTGGCATAAGTTTTTCTGCCTTCGATGACGCCGTCATTCAGCACCATCAGATCTTTTTCGAGGAGTATGACGTCAGCCGATTCCTTGGCTATATCTACAGCAGTATCAACGGAAATACCAACATCGGAAGCTTTCATGGCTGCAGCATCGTTGATCCCGTCGCCCATATAGCCGACTGAATGGCCGGCGGAGCGCAGCGCTTTCACCACCCGCGCTTTTTCATCAGGCGAAAGCTTGGCGAATACAGTGGTGGTTTCAGCTTTTTTCATGAGCTCGGAGTCGGATAATCCACTGACCTCAGAACCAAGGATCACCTCGGCATGGGTTATGCCGACCTGGTCGCATATGCAGCGGGTCACCTTCTCATTGTCGCCGGTAAGGATCTTTACGGAAACACCGTTTTCCAGCAGTGCGCTTATGGCTGCAGCAGTAGTTTCCTTTGGAGGGTCGAGGAAGGCGAGGAACCCCAGCAGTACCATGTCATTTTCATCTGCTGCGGAAAATTCTCCTACAGGTGCCGGATCGGTTTTGTGAGCTACGGCGATGACGCGCATTCCCAGGTCGTTGAGCTCGTCAGATTTCTTGATGACAAAATCTCTGACATCGTTGGTGAGTGGAACGACGCCGGACTCCAGCTCCGCGAATGAACAACATTTCAGCATTTCACGCACTGCACCCTTGGTTATCATCTGAGTCTTTCCGGTTTTATCTGACACCACCACACTCATTCTGCGGCGGCTGAAATCAAAGGGTATCTCATCGACCTTAGTGTATTTGGCAAGGATGTCTGAGTGGCCCAGTTCGTATTTATGGGCTATTATGGCCACGTCGATCAGATTCTTCAGACCGGTCTGGAAATAGCTGTTGAGGAAAGCGTGACGAAGAACGCGTTCATCTTCGTTGCCGTTGATGTCCAGATGGTATTCGAGCACTACCTTATCCTGAGTCAGAGTGCCTGTTTTATCAGTGCACAGTATATCGATGGAGCCCAGATTCTGTATGGCGTTGAGGTTCTTAACGATGACCTTGCGTTTTCCCATGGCCACCGCGCCTTTTGCAAGATTGGTGGTAACGATCATCGGCAGCATTTCCGGCGTGAGCCCTACCGCAACAGAGATGGCGAACAGGGAAGCCTCCAGCCAGCTGCCCTTGGTAAAGCCGTTTATGAGCAAAACTATGGGAACCATGACCAGCATGAAGCGGATCAGTACCCACGATACGGAGTTTACGCCTTTTTCAAAACTCGTCTTTGGGGCTTTGCCGTTGAGTCCCTTGGCCATGGCACCGAGCATGGTGTCATCTCCGACCGCTATGACAACGGCTCTGGCGCTGCCGCTGATGACATTGCTTCCCATAAAAGCCAGGTTGCTGATGTCTGAGAGCGATCCCGAATCTGAGCTGTCGGTGGATTGTTTTTCTACAGGTTCACTTTCGCCTGTAAGAGCAGACTGGCTGACGAAAAGGTCCTTAGCTGCCAGTATGCGTAAATCGGCGGGGATCATGTCACCGGCTGAGAGATGTATGATGTCGCCTACTACCACGGAATCGAGTTCGACCTCGGACACGCCCGTGTCGATACGCTCAACGCAGGTGGTGGTATGGATCATGCCTGAGAGCTTTGCGGCGGCATTACCGCTTCTCGTTTCCTGAATAAAGCGCAGCGCTCCTGAAATTATCACCATGGCGGATATTATGCTGACGGTGAAGTAGTTTCTGTCGGCTGGAGCCGCGTAGATGATGTCGGTGAATGCAGACACTATGGCCAGAACGAACAAAATAGCCGTGAAAGGATTTACAAAGGCGCCTGCCAGTTTCTTCCCCATGGAGTCGCTTTTTTTCCTGGTAATTGTGTTATCACCGTATTTTTCCCTTGATCTTTCTGCTTCCGCTTCGCTGAGGCCATTTTCCCCTGTGTTGAAATTGCGAAAAACCTCAGCGATGCTGCTGGACGCAGCAGACATCATTCTCTTCCTGATCTCTTCGTTACGGATCGGATTTGTAGCTATTATCTTTTTCTTCATGTTTCCCCCTCCTGATAGCTCCGCCTCTGGTTATTGTTGCATTAAAAAACCACCGTTTTCAATTCAGAAAAAACGATGGCCAGTGCTATCAGGGCACATGTTAATCAGGCTCCAGGCAGACGGCACCTGTTGCCATAACTTATGATCATCGTTTTTCTGTTTCTACTTCGACCGTGACCGTCGTTCACAATAAGCACCACCTTTCATGAAAAAAACTCCCGTATATCCGGCGGGAATACACGAGAGCATACTTTAAGTCTCTTATGATTTCGTTTGAGCTTTAGCTTTACAGGGCCATGAAACTGCATTATGCTGTACCTTATTGACGATACAGCCTGTTCAAACCTTCTCATCGTGTCTCCACGACTCCGCGGCAGCAGTCCTTATCCCTGTAGGAGCCTCACCTACCGAACAATGACACATGATAGCACAGTTTAAATTGCTTGTCAACGAAAAATCCGTAAAATAACAGCAGTTTATTTTACGGATTTTTCTATTAAAGATATCGCATTTTTTATTGAATATGTACTTTCAGTTAAATATCCAGGGGATCAAGGCCTTTTGACTCGAGCATTAAGTTGATTTCAAGTACATCGAATCTGCTGCTGCTGACAAAGAAGGCAATACGCACATCGCGTTCGTCATGCAGATTAATCCTGCTGTGATCACACAACTCCAACCCTTGATTTATTTCATCGATATTCATATGGGCGCCTATACACAGAGCAAGTATCTTATCCCTGCCGGGATTTCTCTTTTTGCCGTTAATTATGTTGTAGACATAATTTCTGCTGATACGGCTGTTCTTGATTACCTGGTTCATCTCCATGCATTTGTCACGGACAACTCTGTTGAAAAAAATATGAAATAATCTGTAACTTTTATCAATGCAGTGTTTTTGAATGAATGCCTCTGTATCGGCGTTTGCCTTCAGCTCATTTAACAACGAATCAAAATCGTTATTCATAAGGCCTGCTTTTTTCAGCAGCGATCAAAGCTGCTGAGATAAGAATAGATGCAGCAGTTAAATAGTACGTTGTCCCCACGGATGCGACATAGTGCGCCAAAACGCCAATTATAGTCATAAGAATTAACTCGAAGATAATCGATGACTGAGGTGCTCTGGCGATGCTGATGAATTTTAATGAATTGCTTCTCACATCGTAACATCCTTTCTTATTAAAGTACACCTTCATTTTATGCCACCGAAAGGCTGTTATGTCGTGCTGATAGCACGAAAATCAGATTTTTATAAGTTCAAGTCCGAATCCGTACAGCAAGTCGTTGACTTCCATGACGTTTTCCATGCCCTGATTGATTGCTATTGCTATCCTGACATCGCGTTCATCTTTGGGATAAAGAGCGGCAAGACCGGAGATCTCCAGCGCGCGCTGTGTCTGAGTGTAGTTCATGCCTGCCCCTATGCAGAGCGCCAGCACCTTGTCGCGGCCCGGATGTTTTTTGTCCCCGTTGATTATGTTGTAAACGTAGTTTCTGCTGATTCCGCTGCTGCGTATCACATCAGTTACACTTTTGCTGCTGTCTGCCATGAAGCTGTTGAAATACTGATAAAAGTACTGGAATTGCGCGCTCTGCACAAATCCGTCCGCATCCTTCTGCTCGGAGGTGTTTTCCAGTATTCTGGAAAGGTTTCTGGTTGTATCTTTGTCCATGATTTCTCCTGATTTATTTGCTGCGTTTTGTTACTTATATGCTGATAATATGGTACAATAACAACAGCAAAAAATCAATGAGGGAGAATCGACAATGTCAAAAGAAAGTGATTTCAGACTGTCCTTTTACAGGGATATCAAGCCTATAGATACTGAACATAATGTCATGCTTGTAGAGGGAATAGAGGACAAGGTCCTTTATGTAAAAAAGCTGATCACGGCTTTTGACAGGGATGTTTATGATGTCATTGCTCAAAACTGCTTCCCGCATATCCCTGCAATCAGGGAACTGATCCCCGGTGAAGAGGGCATGACCGTGATTGAAGAATATATAAACGGGAGAAATATCGAGAGCATTCTTGACGAGAGACTTTTCACCGAGGAGGAGACTCGCGGCATAGCCGGACAGCTTTGTGAAATCCTGAAACCTCTCCATGAGCATAACCCTAAGATAATTCATCGCGACATCAAACCGTCAAATCTGATACTGACTGCAGGCGGTGTGCTTTATCTGGTGGACTTCAACGCTTCCAAGGATTACGAGCCGGGCAAGCATCGCGACACGGTACTCATGGGAACCGCCGAATATGCAGCGCCTGAACAGTACGGTTTTTCTCAGTCAAATGAGAGGACCGACATTTATTCCATTGGAGTACTGATGAACAAAATGCTGACAGGCAGGTTTCCCGCGGAGGAAATCTATGAGGGCAGGCTTACAGCCGTGATAAAGAAGTGCCTGAGTATGGATCCGGACAGGAGATACCACTCAGTTGAAGCTTTGTCAGCCGCTGTAACAAAAAAGTACGATAAATGGTCATGGATGATCCCCGGCTTCCGCACAAAAAAACCGTGGAAGATGGGCCTGGCGGTGACCTGGTATGTCTTCTGGATCTGCATTATCCACGACATCAAAGTGAAAGACGGCAATGACAATTATTATACCGGCGGCATGCAGATCCTGGTGGAGCTGATGCTCTGGCTGATAATATTCGGCACGACCTTTTACCTGGCCGATTACCATGGCTTTAGAGATCATTTCCCCTTCAGAAAGAGTGATAACAAGTGGCTGGAGGTCCTGCGCGTCAGTCTCGGCTGCATGATCATAATCGTAACCCCCGTCATAATGGTGGCAGTGATCGACCCGACCTACTGATCATATGGTATAATTGTTTTAATTTAGTTTTCGATGTAGACTGTCATTGACTATTGGCCGCTTACCCTTTATCATACAATGAGTGGAGAAATCTTCGTATTCAGAAAAGGAAAAATAATGGCATATATAGGTACCAGAAGTAAAGTAAAAAGAAGAAAAGAAGTCAAAAAAAGCTACAGCAGACATCATATGGCTATCCCCTGGCATGACTACGCGGTCAGTGATGACCGGATCATGGCAGTTGATGCCAGCCTGACGGAAAAGTCATCGATAATAGGAAGAGTCGGTCTTATCATGTTGTCCTGCGGCACAGGTTCGTGGAGAGTAAGAAGCAGCATGAATATCATTGCTGAAGTCCTGGGGGTGACATGCACTGCTGACGTGGGGCTGGTTTCCATCGAATACACCTGCATGGACGGCAGCAATAATGATACACAGGCCCTGGATCTGAAGTCGACCAGAGTGGATACCCACAAGCTGGCTTTGATGGAGGACTTTGTTGTAAGCTTTGAGGACAAGGGAAATACCATGTCCGTAGAACAGATACACACAGAACTTGATAAGCTGCAGAACGTCAAGGGGCTGTATTCACCGCTCTCGGTGGGCGCGGCAGCTGCCCTGGCCTGCGCGGCATTTACATTTCTCCTCGGCGGCGGCCCTGTAGAAATGATATGCGCGTTCTTCGGCGCGGGAGTGGGAAACTGGCTCAGAAGAAAGATGAACGACATGCATCTGCAGCTATATGCATGCACAGGCGCCAGTGTGGCAATCGCCTGCGTGGTGTATATGGTGCTGATCAAGCTCCTGGAGATATTCATGGGCGTGTCGCCGGACCACGAGGCGGGGTACATCTGCGCCATGTTGTTCGTTATTCCAGGCTTCCCGTTCATAACCAGCGGTATAGACCTTTCCAAACTGGACATGAGATCCGGTATAGAAAGACTCACATATTCAATAATGATCATCGTGGTGGCAACTCTGGTGGCATGGATAATTGCCGTTTCCGTACACTTCAAGCCGGCTGATTTTGTTCCTCTGGATCTCAGCGTTACGGCACTGCTGCTGCTCAGGATACCAGCCAGCTTCTGCGGCGTATACGGATTTTCGATCATGTTCAACAGTCCGCGTAAAATGGCGGCACTGGCCGGAATTATCGGTGCGGTGGCCAACACCCTGCGGCTGGAGCTGGTCGATCTTACCACCATGCCGGCGGCAGCCGCGGCATTCTTCGGGGCGATGACTGCCGGACTGCTGGCATCCATCATAAAGAAGTACATTGGATTCCCGAGGATATCCCTGACTGTACCGGCCATAGTCATCATGGTGCCGGGACTGTTCATGTACCGGGCATTCTATAATATCGGCATTTCGTCCATAGCAGTGGGCGCCTACTGGTTTACCAAGGCGACTCTCATCGTGCTGGCGCTGCCGCTGGGACTGATATTCGCCAGGATATTCACGGATACCAGATTCAGACACTGCAATTAAACAAAAAAAGAGCTGTTGCACATGATGGTGTGCTACCTGTCAAGTAGACAGGCTAAATATTAAAAGCAGTTTCTTATGAACGGTCACACATTTGTGTGGCCGTTTTACTAGTATGACGGGCAGTTTTCGCTACGCTCGCCGCTCTGCCATTCCGGATAAAGCTGGGGCAGAAGGGCGAGCCGATTTTTATTTTACCGCTTACATGTGGCTGGCACTTGGTGAATGACAATCATCAGGCAGGTGTTGTTCTTCATTCATGCGCCATATGCGCCATTTTTTCCCCTTTTTTTGTTAAAAATATGCGCGCAGGTATGAATCATGTACAGATCAGGCGCAGATATGACGCAGATCAAGCGCCATATCTGGACTAAACGTTCAAATATGGTATGGAACGTATCACTACTGCCCATGGGTGTTAACGTATTTAGAGCTTGAAGTCAATGATTTACTATTTAAGCGCACATTTTTGTTAAAAAACATCTCTTTTTAACCACTTTACACTTCACCATAATTTGACACCCATATCATATGAAGGGTATGAAGGCAAACCTGCGAACAGAGCGCCACACAGCAAACCGGATCAGTATGAAGACCAACTGGCCCAGAAATCGATTAGGACCGGCTTTCCGCTCTGTATATGAATTTATGCTTGCGGTAGTAGATGACTTTATTGGAACATATTCAAACTTTCGAAAGTATTTAGTAAGCCGCGGCATTGCACCAGGAAAAAAGGACTTGGCCATCCGCGATTTTGAAATAGCCCCTGTTCTATTCACAGCTTCGTCTGACAAATTCCTCGGTGAAGGCTTCAATATCGATGTCGTCATTGCCGAGGAGTTTCTGTATCATGAGACCATCGATGACGGTGAGCACCAGCCAGCCCTCATACCAGCCGTCATTGCTGCCGCTTTGATCCCGGCGCTCAGCGATCTTCTCGCCTATGACTGTACGGAAGGTGTGGTACCGTTTCAGCAGCTTCTGCCTTATCTGTTCATTGCCTGCGATGGCGTCCAGGGTAAGATGGAGGCGCAGGCTTTTGCCGGGGTCGTCGACGCCGCGTGTCAGGGCATATCGCAGCAGTCTGGGCAGTGAGGTGTCCTTTTCTCTGTTTTCCACCCAGGCGATCAGGTCATCGTACAGGGTCTGCAGATAGCCGTCGGCGATGTCGTAGATTATGTCGTCCTTGCTTTTGTAGTAGTAATAGACGCTGCCCTTGGTAACGCCTGCCTTTCCGGCTATTTCAGAGAGTGAGACCTCGTTGAAGGATTTCTCCTGCAGCAGAGCGGTGGCGCTCTCCAGTATCTTCCCTTTGATATTATCATTATGTGGTGCTGCCATTATCAGTCCTCGATTCATTGTTTTGTTTCATTATAGACCAATGCCCATTTATTTTCAATTGACCTTTTCGCCAGAGAATGGTAAAATAAATGTACAGTTAGCCATTCGGCTAACTCCATGGGTGACGGGAGGTAAGTTTTGAATATCAATAAGCTGCAGCGGAAACTGGATCAGCGCTGGGATGGAAAAATTCATATAGAGGACCGCGGTGAATGCTACCGACTGTCCGGGACTGCGGACACATGGTCGGATGCCGTGGAAGCGGGGCTTTTGTGCGCAGAAAAAGGCGGAAGGAAGCACCTGGTCAGCGATGTCAGCGTGCCGGGTATGGAAAGACCGGAGATGATAATGCCGGAGGTCAGCGACAGCGCCATAGACGGCAGACATCCCGATGTCATGATAGTAGGCGGCGGAGTCATTGGCTGTGCCATCGCCAGAGAACTTATGAAGGAAAAACTGGATGTGCTTCTGGTGGACAAAGAGTACGATGTGGCTCTCCATGCATCGTCAAGGAACGACGGCATGGTCCATCCGGGCATCGACATCAAGCCGGGACTTCTGAAAAAGAAAATGAATAACAGGGGCAATGCTCTTTATGATAAAATATGTACAGAGCTGCAGGTGCCCTTTGACAGATGCGGTCAGTATCTCTGCTTCAGGAAAGGCTGGATGCTGCCATTGCTGGCGCTGACTCTGCCGTATTTCAACGCTACGGTGGCGGGAAAGGCCCATCTGATGACGGGCAGAGGCCTCAGACATGCTGAGCCGGAGGTGTCAGACGAGGCCAGATGCGCTTTGTTCTTCGACGGAGCAGGCAGCGTCTGTCCTTACGGACTCACCATAGCAATGGCAGAAAACGCCGTGGACAACGGCGCGGAGCTCTGTCTGGATACTGCTGTGACAGCCATGGATGTCAGAAACGGTCACATAGTCAGCGTCACCACCAACCGTGGCACGGTATATCCGAAGGTGGTGGTCAATGCGGCGGGAGTATTTGCCGAGGATCTGGCTGCGATGGCCGGGGACAGGTTCTTCTCCATACATCCGCGGAAGGGGACCAACGCCATCCTGGACAAAAAAGCCAGGAGACACATCAGGACCATCTACTCGCTGATCGGCACACAGTCTAAGACCGCTCATACCAAGGGCGGCGGCCTGGTGGGCACCGTGGATGGCAACGTCCTGGTCGGGCCGGACGCAGAGGAGACAATGGACAGAGAAAACTTTGCCACACACAGGGACAGCATAGAGAAGTCTTTCAGCAAACACCGCCACGCGGGGGCGTGGCTGAATACAGGCGATATAATCACCTACTTTACCGGCATCCGGGCGGCCACATATGAAGAGGATTTCATCATTGAAAAGGGCCGGGCAACGGACAACATAGTCCATGCCGCCGGTATACAGTCGCCTGGACTCACGGCGGCGCCGGCTATCGGACTTGAGGTGGAGAGGATCGTGACTGAGCTTTTGAACAAAGTGATGGCAGTCGAGAAAAATCCGGACTTCGATCCGGTGCGGCCGGCAATCAGGAGACCGAGGGAAATGTCTGATGAAGAGCGGGCAGCAGTGATCTCAGAGGATGCAGATTACGGTCAGATCGTCTGCAGATGCGAAGAGGTAAGCAGAGGAGAAATACTGGAAGCCATGAGACGAAGCGTACCATGCAGTACGGTGGACGGCATCAAACGCCGCGTGCGTCCGGGCATGGGCAGATGCCAGGGAGGATTTTGCGGGCCACATATAGTCGAACTGATAGCTGAGGAAAAAAATATTCCGCTCAACAGCGTGAGAAAGGGTTATCAAGGCAGTCAGATACTGGTCGGTGAAAAAGGAGGCAGCCATGAAGAGCTTTGATGTAACGGTCATCGGCGGAGGCCCTGCAGGTCTTGCAGCCGCCATAGAGGCTTCCCGGGCAGGAGCAGAGGTGCTTCTCATCGAGCGGGAGGCCAGGCTGGGCGGCGTGCTTAAGCAGTGCATCCATGACGGTTTCGGAGTTATCCGCTTCGGAGAAAAGCTGTCCGGCTGCGAATACGCCTGCCGGTTCATACATGGGATAAAGAAGACCGATGTGACGGTGGCGACCATGACCTTCGCGTCCAGAATAATGAAGACATCCGATGGATTCGATCTGAGCCTGTCCAGCGACAGAGGCTTCAGGCATGTGAGCTCGAAGACCCTGGTGCTGGCAACAGGCTGCCGTGAACGGACAGCCAGACAGGTGGCCATCCACGGTACCAGGCCTGCCGGACTTATCACGGCGGGGGCAGCCCAGTATCACATCAACATACAGGGACAGCTTCCCGGCAGAAGATGCGTTATCCTGGGTTCGGGAGACATCGGACTGATCATGGCCAGGCGTCTGACGCTGGAAGGAGCTGAGGTCCTGGGAGTCTATGAGGCCAAAGCCGAACCGTCAGGGCTTTCAAGAAACATCTACCAGTGCCTGGTGGATTTCGACATACCGCTCCATCTTTCCAGGACCGTAACTGAGGTCCACGGACGGGAGCGGGTGGAAGGAGTCACTGTGGCCGATGTGGATGAAAGGATGGAGCCGATAGCCGGTACGCAGGAGTATATACCCTGCGACAGTCTGATCCTGTCGGTGGGACTGATCCCGGAGAACGAGCTGGCGGAGACCTTGGGAGTTCAGCTGGACCAGGCAACAAAAGGCGCCGTCTGCGATGAAACGTACATGACATCGGTGCCCGGGGTATTCGCCTGCGGCAATGCTCTCCATGTCAACGATCTGGTGGACTACGTGTCGGAAAGCGGCGAAAAGGCCGGCAGAAGTGCTGCAGACTACGCTCTTGGCCGCGCGGAAACTTCGGCAGAGTACCTTGACGTGAAACCTTCGGAGGATTTCCTTTACGTGGTGCCCCATAAGATCAGAACCTGTGAAAGGGAAAAGACGGAGTTTTATTTCCGGACCAGAAAGACCAGAGGAGGAACCACCGTCAGGGTCATGCTGGACGGAAGAGAGATATATAAAGGCAGATATCAGGGTCTGAGACCGCCGGAGATGGAGAAGATCACCATCGACCTCGGCGAGATGGACCTGAAAAAGGCCAAAAGCATGGATTTTGTCATGGAGGAGGACAGTAATGAATAGGATGGAGAAAGACCTGATATGCATCGTCTGCCCAAATGGATGCCGCATCCATGCGGTGATAGATGAAGGCGGACAGGTCCAGGTCACGGGCAACAAATGCGTCCGCGGCACCAGGTTCGCAGGCACTGAGCTGACAGCGCCCATGAGGACTATAACCACCACCGTGCGCACGGAACTGGCAGGCATACCTTTTCTGCCGGTGCGCACCGATGGAGAGATACCGAAAAGCGCCATACCAAAGGCGCTTGATCAGCTGTCGGAGGTGACTCTGAGAGCACCGGTGATGTGCGGAGACGTAATAATCAGCGATCTGGCAGGCTGTGGAGTTGCAGTCATTGCAACTGACGACGCGGGACAGGAGGATTGAGATGAAACCTTTGGTACTGACTTTTGACATAGGTACTCAGAGTTTGAGAGGCGTGGTCATGGATGATGAGGGGAATATCCTCACCATGGCACAGCGCAGGTTTGAGACACCGTATTTTTCCCTGAACCCGGGATGGGCAGAGCAGAGAGGCGAATTTTACTGGGAAAATATCTGCGCGGCGTCTGAAGAACTGAAGGAAAAGAGCGGTGAGCTCTGGGACAGAGTACAGGCGGTGAGCATCACTACTATCAGAGATACAGACATCTGCCTGGACAAAGAGGGACTGCCGGTGCGGCCGGCTATTCTGTGGCTGGATAAGCGTGAGACTGAGCCTGACGAGCCTATTCCGAGCAGCAGATATATTTTGTTCAAGGCAGTGGGAATGGACAAAACCGTCAGATTTATCAGGCGTATTTCCCATTGCAACTGGATCAGAAAGCATGAGCCTGAGAGCTGGGAACGGACGTATAAATACATGATGTTGTCAGGTTACATGAATTTCTGTTTTACGGGCGAGATGGCTGATTGTACAGCAAATATCATAGGACATCTGCCCTTTGACAACAAAACAGGAAGGTGGCTGACGCCGAAGGATCTGAATCACTGTATTTTTCCTGTACCGGAGGATAAGCTCTGCAGACTGGTGACGCCGGGAGACGTCATCGGACACATCACGGAGAAAGCCGAAAGAGAGACAGGAATCAGGGCGGGACTGCCGCTTATAGCGACGGGCAACGACAAAAGCTGCGAGACTCTGGGACTTTCATGTACGACTCCGGAGAAAGCGGCCATCAGCTTTGGCACGACGGCCACTGTCCAGTATACCATCGACAGGTATGTGGAACCGCAGAAATTTTTCCCCGCATATATATCGGCATATAAGGGCCGTTACAATCCGGAAATCGAGATCTACAGAGGTTACTGGCTGCTGTCATGGTTCAAGAAGGAATTCGCTGCCAAGGAAGTCAGAGAGGCACGGGAGAAGGGCATTCTGGCGGAGGAGCTTTTGAATCAGAGATTGTCAGAGATACCGCCGGGATGTGATGGACTGATCATGCAGCCGTATTTTACGCCCGGAGTAGCCATGCCCAACGCGCGCGGTGCCATCATAGGATTCTCAGACGTGCACACAAGGATACACGTATACAGAGCGATAATCGAAGGTATAAACTTTGCCCTTATGGACGGCATGCGAAATCTGGAAAGGCGCATGAAGACTGAAACCAGAGAGATATTTGTTGCCGGCGGAGGCTCGCGAAGCGATGAGATATGCCAGATAACGGCGGATATGTTCGGAGTACCGGTGTGCCGCGTCCAGACCCATGAGGCCGCGGTGGTCGGCAGCTCCATAATAGCCTTCACTGCCATAGGTCATTTCAGCTCGGTGGAAGAAGCCATTGATTCCATGGTGCATGTAAAAGACAGGTTTATGCCTGATATGGACGATCACAGGATATATCAGAAGATATATAACGAAATATTTACCAAGATATTCGATCGGCTCGAACCACTTTATGATATAAGCAAAGAAATGGAGGAAAGATAATGTCACATCCTTATAAAGATTTTGAACCTCGCTGGTTTGACAGCGATTATTCGGACAGGAGCTATCGCTCGGTGTTCAAATGGGGCGAAAAGCTGCAGATAAAACCGCCGCGTGAATCACTGTACAAACTGCTGAAGAATATCTTCGGACTCACCGATGATGATTTCCGAAAGTACACCGAGGACCTGGGTCTGGATGACGTCGAGTTCGACATTCCCATAAAGCTGACCGACGAAGATATCGCCAGTTTCAAAGACATCGTGGGCGAGGATTTTGTTCGTACAGACAGCTATGCCAGGATGTCCGTGGCTTACGGCAAGACCATGTACGACATTATGCGCCTGCGCAATCACATAGTTGAGAACGTGCCTGACGCGGTGCTCTACCCGGACACCAAGGAGCAGATCGAGGGCATCGTCGCCTACTGCCAGGAAAAGAAGATCCCGGTCTACGTTTACGGCGGAGGTTCATCGGTGACCCGCGGCGTGGAGTGCGTCAAAGGCGGCATCTCTCTCGATATGCGTCTCCGTTTCAACAAAGTGGTGGATTTTAATGAGATCGACCAGACGATCACTGTCGAATCGGGCATGAGCGGACCTAAACTGGAAGAAACTCTGAACAACGCGGAGAAACTTTTCGGCGCCAAACGTGCCTACACCTGCGGACATTTCCCGCAGAGCTTTGAGTTTTCGTCTGTCGGAGGCTGGGTGGTCACCCGCGGCGCAGGCCAGAACTCCACGTATTATGGCTGCATTTCAGATATCGTTGCTGCGCAGGAATACGCGACGCCGGTGGGCACTATCAAGACGGACCCATATCCAAGAAAGGCCTGTGGCCCGGATCTGAACCAGGTGATGATGGGGGGAGAAGGTACCTTTGGGGTCCTGACTCACGTAACGCTAAAGTTCTTTCGCCATATGCCGGAGACTGTAAAGCGCTATTCCTTCATGTTTCCTGACTGGGAGACGGGACAGGCAGCGGCTCGTGAGATCATGCAGTCCGAGGCCGGTCATCCGTCTGTGTTCAGACTTTCAGATCCTGAAGAAACCAGCATCATGCTTTACCTGTATGGAGTTATGGATTCACCGCTGAAAAATCTGTTCAAGCTTAAAGGTATGGAACCCGGCAAAATGTGTCTGTTCCTAGGCTTTACCAACGGCGAAAAGGGCTTCTCGAAGAACCTGGCCCGCCACACTAAAAAGGTCTGCCGCAAGTTCGGAGGCATGAGCCTGACCGGTTATGTGACAAAGGGCTGGGAAAAGGGGCGCTTCAATGATCCGTACATGAGGGACACCATGCAGGATTTCGGTATCGTAATGGATACCATGGAGTGTACAGTCAACTGGAGCAACATGAGCCGCGTCCACGCCGAGGTGCGTGAATACTGCAAGTCAAGGCCTAATACGGTCTGCATGACACACATGTCCCACGTATATCCACAGGGAGCCAACCTCTACTGGATATTCATCACCCGCATGCATGACCCTGCCGAGTTCAAAGCCTACCATGCCGGCATTCTCAATGCGATTCAGAAGAGCGGCGCCTCTATGAGCCATCATCACGGCATAGGTAAAATGTTTGCTCCGTGGCTGGAGGGCTCACTTGGAAATAACGAATACGCTATAATCCGTGCCCTTAAAGAGCATTTCGATCCGGATAATATCATGAACCCGGGCGGAACTCTGGGTCTGGACCTTCCTGATGAGGAAAAGGTGCCGCTGGACAGATAGGCAGAGAAGAGGCAGCTCAGATCACGATGAAACACAGGTGATTGAAAAAATCATCAAGCAAATGACTTTCACTAGCCTATCGAAATGATAGGTACTACCCATAAACAGCTTGGAATCGAGCGATTATACCCACAAAAACACCAGTTTTACGGACAAAACATAGCAAAAGTGCCGTGAAAACTGGTTTTTTTGATAATTTATGGGGCTAATGGCCGGTAAATAATTGTTTTGGGCACAGTCGGTTCCGACGATCCTGCCATTACAGCTGAAGAGGTGAGGCCTGCTTGAAATGCCGATATTATTATATGCTCTGTTAACCGGTTTTATATGAGAGGCAGCAATCCGCATATCGTTTTCTGCCCTGATTAGATTCAGATCAGATGACTTTTTGACAGCATCATTTTCAGGAGTTCGGAGATGGTGCCTTTTTTCTCTTTATAGCGAATGCCGCCGTAGTAGGTGGCTGCAGGTCTGAAATCTCTGATCCCCGATGGATCGAGGTGGAAAAAGTCCTGATCCGCGGTGAAGAAATCCGCATGTTTACCAGTCTCAAGGGTGCCGTATTCGTCACCTTCGAGAATGGCGCGGGCCGGGTTTACAGTGTAGGTACGGAAAGCCTCGTAAGGCGTGACGGATTCGTCAGGATGGTAGAAGTCCACCATGCCGAGCATCTGAAGGTATGGATCCAGTGACTGTACCGGAGAATCGCTGGAACCGCAGAGGCAGATCCCGGCGTCATAAAGACTGCGGAATTTCATGCGTCCGATGATTTCCGGAGGCAGGAACTGGGTGTAGGTGTGAAGGTAGCGTTTGTCGATCCAGGCGTAACCGGGCTGCATGACCACTGCGTAGCGCCCTTTTTTTAATTCCTCAAATGAATCGTCGGAATGGAATTCGCAGTGCTCGATGCGGTGGAGCCGACCGGAGCCGGTTTTGTTCAACGCCGATATTAGGCGCTGGATAGCGGCCTCGCCGATGGCATGGCTTGATATCTGGTAGCCCAGCCTGTCTGCTTCGGCAACCAGTTCATCGACCTGTTCCTGACTGTAATAGCACGGTGAGGTAGAGCCGGTATCGATATAAGGCGAATAAAAGGCAGCGCTGTGTGCACCGGATGATCCGTCCATTTCCCAGTCACCGCAGCCTCCGATACGCAGATGCTTCTGGTATTTCGCGTAGCGGCGCGCACGGGAAATATCGATGTACTGAAAATAAACGCGGACTCCGATATCAAAGTGGCGCGCCAGTCTGACCAGAAGGGCTGTGCCCTTGTCACGGGGAGAATCGCCGTTGCCCTCTAGTGCGCCAATGATGTTGATGCCGTAAGCTGCACAGGTGTTATGGAGCCTGGCAACGCCGCGGGCGATGTCAGCCGGCCTGATGGAATCACTGATGACGTCGGTCAGTCTGCCCTGGACACGTTCATGTTCCTTGCCGAAAAGCATGCCGTTATGCCCTGAAGGATCGATACCTACCCTTTTGAGCATCTCGGTCGACATGGAGCTGGCGTGGCCGTCGATATTGTAGATCACAACAGGCCTGCCGCCGGCCCAGTCGTCCAGTTCATCTTTGGTGGGCAGGCGTCTTTCATCGATGGCGGATAGTACGTAATTGGAAGCGGCGATGACTGCGCCTTTTTTCTGAGCCGCGGCATGTCCGCGGATCCGGGCTTCCACGCCTGCAAGGTCGTGGGGCTCGACGCCGCTGCCTGTGATTTCACAGACCTGCATTCCCAGTGCCATGTGGACAATGGTGAACAAAAGGTGGACGTGAGAATCTATGAGGCATGGGTAGACATGCTGACCGAACAGAGATATCTCCCTGTCAAAGTGTCCTTCTGGTTTCTGAACAAAGGTGCCGCTGATCATGCCGTCGGACACCGTCATATATAAAAAAGTATCGTTTTCGCTTCTGCATGAATGGAAAATTCCGTCATAAAACAAAGTAGTACTCATTTTGTCACCTTCTGCTATACCGTTACTACGCTGCCTACGCCCATCAGAAGATAGGCTGCGATTATAAGTATTTGCGTCAGCGTACCGCCTGTTTTTTCGAGTATCGATCCCGGGACCTCGCGGCGCGCGTTTCTATATGACGGCACCACCATGACAGCGACGATGATGCCTATGAGTCCTCCGGCCAGCCGCATGAATTCCAGAAAACCGCCGAAACCGCAGACCGCGAGGATCAGCGAAGGCAGGGTGGCAATGACCCAGCAGAGCTTTGTCCCCAGAGAGAACTGTTCTTCTACTATGGAACCCAGAGCCAGCGAGATGGACCAGTAGGTGGTCAGCATGGCCAGGATGGTGAAGATGCCACCGACCAGCTGGGCCCAGGCTCCGATGCCGCGGCTCCAGCCAACCATGGCGACTTCGGTTATGCCGTCAGATGCTGCCAGAGAACAGAGGGTTATCACGACTATCAGAACAAAATTGTTGAAGAGACCGAGGAAAACGGCCTTCTTGATCTTCACTATGTCTCTGCCGAGACCTTCCACCGCCTGTGGTATGGAAAAATAAGCGGACATGGCAAACATGGCCATGCCGAAGAAGGCGAGGCTTGAATTGAGATTGCCGATGCTCATGTTCAGCGGATGGAGCCGCGCGAACAGTGAAGCGACGGCCAGAATGCCGATGAGGATGAAGATGACCGAGACGGCCAGTTTTTCGCTGACACCGACGGCTTTCAGTCCAAAGAGCACAACTGAGGCGGCCACCGCGTAGAAAAGCAGCTGGGCTGCTATGTGCGGTATGGGAATGATGCCGACGATGATCTCATCGGCGCCGACTATATATGCAGCCAGGTTAGTGCAGAGCACCAGCGTCATCAGTATGAAAAAGCACAGAGTAAGCGGCGTCTTGAGCCGGCCCCTGAAAAGAAATTTAGACAGGCAGGATACTATCTGACCGCCTTCATCGCTTTTCAGCGCCAGATCGGCGATCATAAGATGCAGGATGTAACTGGCGGCAAGGGCCAGAATGAGGATGAGCATGGCCGGGATGATGCCGTTTTTTTCAGCCAGATACGGCATGCTCAGTACGCCGCCGCCGACACCGTATCCGGTTATGATGCACGCGCCCTCCCATTGGGTGATTTCTTTCTTCATACTTGTTCTCCTGTGCTGAATTCATTTATTGAATAGATTTGTTATCTGTATTATAATAAAGTTACTTTAAGGTTGGTAGGGTCAATTGAGAGAGAAAGTGTCTGATATCCTACAATAACAGTAATGATTGTCGGAAAGGAGCCCGGTCATGGAAGAGAAGGACAGGCGGTACCGCAGGTCGGAAAGGCTGCTGCAGCAGGGACTTGTCGAGTTGCTTGCCACCAGGGATCTTAAGAGCATTTCCGTAAGGGAGCTTACAGAGAAGGCCGATGTTCACAGATCTACGTTTTATGCCCACTATGAGGATATTTATCAGCTTTATGACCAGCTGTTACGGCAGTTTTATGGTCGGATAACCGACATAATAGACAGAGATTATCGCGGAAATCTGGCAGACTGCTACAGCAGGCTGCTTGAATATGCGTATGACAACAAGGAACTCTGCATGATAGTTTTAAATAACGTATCTGATATTGCGGCATTTGACAGCGCGCTGCAGATGATGAGAGGTTCGTGTACCCGTTACTGGTGCAAGCTGCTCGGTGTTACCGAACTCCCTGACGATATCAGCGGTTATGTGGATTACCATGTTTACGGCTGTTTCGCCATAGTCAGGGATCTTTTCAGCGGTGGTTTTGTTCAGCCGGTGGATGAGGCGGCGCGGATGATAACAGATATAGACGATCATATGATCAAGTTCATCAGGATGAAAAGAGGAGTGTAGGGGTTATGAAAAAAATACGATTTTTCAGAACTGCTGCAGTCGCGGCTGTAATACTGATGCTGGTCGTCAGTGCGTTTCCATGTACGGATGTTTACGCTGCGTCGTCTACCTATGGCAGCAGTACCTCTGCGAAGATGGTACGAATAGGCATTTCTGATACGGATAACAAACTTAAAACAGGCTTTGACAGTTCATCTGTGGCTTTTCAGAAGGATTATGTCCAGGCGGTGGCGGAATATGCAGGATGGAAATACAAATATGTAAATGGGACCTGGAATGAACTCATGAGCGATATGAAAACGGGCAAGATAGATGTGCTCGTTGATGTGACCAAGACTTCAGCCCGTGAGAAATTCTTAGATTATTCAGATGAACCCATGGGGACCGAGATGTGTTACCTGTTCGGAAACAAGAATACAAAACTCGCTTACAACGATTTCGACAGCTTTAACGGGATAACTGTCGGATATGAGCGCGGGAGCACCATCATCGATTCGCTGAGGGAATACGGCCGCAAAAAGGGCTTCTCTTTCAAGGAACGCGAGTACAGCAGCGGCGCTGCCATGTTCAGCGCTTTAAAGAAGGGGAAGATCGATGCGGTGGCGCAGACTAATTTCTATGAGGTGTCTGATAAATTCGTGATCCTCATGAAATGCAACCCGTATCCGGTCTATATAGTGACGAACAAAGATAAACCGGAGCTGAAGGATGAGCTGGACAACGCCATGTCTCAGCTGTTCAGTTACAATCCGAATTTCAATTCCGACATTTACAATCTGCATATGGGCGGCAATATTTCCAAAGCAGTCGGGTATACCGAAAAGGAGAAGGCTTATCTCAAGACCAGGCCGGTTGTCTACGTTTACTATGAGGAAAACTGGGCTCCGTTTGAGTATGACAACGACGGCGCTGCCGAAGGAATCACTCCTGACATAGTGAGAGCTATAGGGAAGGAAACGGGAATCCGGTTCAAGTTCGTACTTTCATCATCTACCAATTCCATGTACAGCGATGTGCATGGGAAAACAAGGAATTCTGTCATGGCTGTGAGTTACAGCTATATCTGGGCAAGCGCTCATGATCTGCTGGTGACTGAACCATATATCGAGGGATCGGTGATGATGGTGACCAGGAAAGAGGGCACCTCGCCGGGAACTGTGGCGGTCATGAAGGGCGGATACCTGGAAAATCAGATAGACCAGGCGTATCCGGAACTTAAGAAGGTGGATCGACTGACCACAGATCAGTGCATGAAGGCGGTGCTGGATGGAAAAGCGGACTGTACATTCCTGAATTACTATCAGGCCAATTTTTACAGATCAATGGGAAGATACAAGGATTTCAGCTACAGACCGGTATCTGATATCACTCAGAGTATATCCCTTGGCGTAACAAGACAGTCTGATCCTCAGCTTCTCAGTATACTGTCCAAGTCGCTGCAGCACATTTCCAACGAAGACCTGCAGAGCATACTGAGCGAAAATTCCACCAGGATGGATCAGTTTTCGTTTAATATACTTATGAGCAAATATCCCACACAGATGGCTTTCGCCATCGGTGGAGTGGGGATGCTGATAGGCATCGTAGTTTTCCTCTTTGTTATGCTCAGAATAAAGAGAAAGCAGAATATGGCCCTGGAAGCGGCCAAGGCTGAAGCGGAAAAAGCCAACATGGCCAAATCGGATTTCCTTTCCCGCATGAGTCACGACATACGTACGCCATTGAATGGTATAATCGGCATGACATACCTGGCTGAAGAGCATAATTCGTCAGACCGGGTAAGGGAGTATCTGACAAAGATAGACACATCATCCAAGTTCCTGCTGAGCCTTATAAATGACATACTGGAAGTATCAAAAACGGAAAGCATGGGCATCGAACTGCATCCGGAACCCTACACTACTGCGGAGTTCAAGGCATATTTAGAGGCAGTGATAGTGCCTCTTGTGAAAGAAAAAAACCAGACCTTCACATATGAAATGGATATTTCAGACGGCTATATACCGGTAATGGATAAGCTGCGCACGAATCAGATAGTGTTTAATATCCTGAGCAATGCAATGAAATACACTCCGGAAGGCGGCACATTATCTTACAGGGCAGAGGGAACCGTGGATGAAAATAAAAAGATGCACATGCATATCGAGGTCGCAGACAATGGCATAGGCATGAGTGAAGAATTTCAGAAGCACATATTTGAACCGTTCTCGCAGGAGAGGGAACCGGGGCTGGAACCGCGGGAAGGCACGGGACTGGGAATGCCCATAACCAGCAATCTGGTGGAAATCATGGGCGGGACCATAGCGCTGAAGAGCACCAGAGGAGTCGGGACCACGTTCATGGTGGATCTGGAACTGGATACGGTCACCGCGGAAGACAGGAGTGAGACCGTGGAGATATCGGCAGATGAGATCCGAGACGATATCGAGGGCCTAGCCGGCAGACATATACTGCTGTGCGAGGACAACGTGATAAATCAGGAGATCGCAAGATCGCTGCTGACAGAAAAAGGTATGGAGGTAGACGTGGCCGACAATGGTGCCATAGCGAGGGATATGTTTGCCTCCTCCGCTGCCGGATGGTACGACGCGATACTAATGGATATCAGAATGCCTGTAATGAACGGGTATGAAGCGACCGCGGCCATCCGCGGACTCGACCGCGCGGACGCGGCGGCGGTACCAGTAATAGCAATGACAGCCGACGCCTTTGACGATGATATCCAGAAATGCAGGGAGATCGGCATGAATGGACATGTTGCCAAGCCGGTGGACCCGCAGAAATTATATGCCAGGCTGGCCTCTTTGTTCAGGCAGGATTAGTACTCGGGTGTGCCGTAGCCGAGGATCTTATCGGAAGAAAGCTTGTACTTCCTCTCGACGCAGACATTTTTTCTGTTGCCTTCGATGGTATACACGTAGCCGTTTTTGCAGGCGGTGACTATGCCGACGTGAGAGGCGCTGCCGGAATTGCGGGTCTTGCCGGAGTCATCGATATCGAAGAATATGATGTCGCCGGCCTCCGGCGTATAACTGCTGTCCTTCCAGAGACCTTCGCTCTTGAACCAGTTGACACCGGTCGGTACATATGAGAATTTAGGTATGGTTCCAGATTCGATAAGGTCGTTCTGATCTGCGCACCAGGACACAAAACACGCGCACCAGGCAACATGATAGGAATAGCCGTACCAGGACCAGAATTTTTCGCCGCCAACGTTGCCAAGCTGCGACCTGGCGGTCTTTATAAGGGCGGCTGCGCTGGTGTTTACTGTTTCCGTCCGGGTGGCGGCAGCGGCGGTTTTGACTGAAGCAGCGGCGGTTGATTTGCTCTGGTTGACGCTGTGAACCACGGAAGCGGTGCCCAGAACACATACAAGTACAACGGCCAGGGTGAATATGAAATTTTTCGCGTTTATAGTTTTAGTCATATATGTTATCCTTTTTTTGACAATGATAACACCGCTTTATGATTGAATTATGTGCATTTGCTGTAGAATGAGGAGGAAATAGATGAACAAAAAAAGAGAATTCCGGCCGGGGGATCTGGTCAGGCATTTCAAGAGAGAGACTGTAGATCCGTCTTCAAGAAAATACCTTTATCGCATAGTCGATATGGCTATCCATTCGGAGACCAGAGAGAAATACGTGGTATATAAAGCTCTTTACGATGAAGGCGGCGTCTACGTACGTCCATATGATATGTTCATGAGCGAGGTGGATCATGAGAAATATCCGCAGATAAGACAGCGGTACAGGTTTGAACCGGTGAGCGACGGCTTTGTCCCGGATATCAGCCGTACCCTGGAGTCGCTGCGGCGCAACGGCTATGAGGCCAGATATTTTGATACGGCCGAAGAGGCCGCAGATTACCTGGATCGGGAGATAGACGGTCAGATCGTAGGCTTCGGGGATTCCATGACCATGATAAAAATGGAGCTGTATAAAAGGCTTTCCGGGCATAACCAGGTCCACGATCCCAAGCAGGGGACCTGCGAGAATGAATTTCAGAGGCTGGCAAAGGAGGCACTGAACACAGACATATTTCTGACCTCCGTCAACGCCATGTCGGAAAACGGAGAAATGGTGAACATAGACGGCACAGGCAACAGGGTGGCGGGCTCTCTGTACGGACACAAAAGGGTATATTTTGTTACAGGCAGAAACAAAATAGCACCGGACCTGGAGTCGGCAGTTGCCCGCGCCAGGAATGTGGCCGGGCCTCTCAATGCCAGAAAATATGATCTGGATACGCCGTGCGTCGGAGGCGATATGCGGTGCTATGACTGCAGCAGCAGGGAACGCATCTGCAATGCGGAGGTGGTCTATCTGAAGAAGATGAATCATCTGGAACTGGCCGAGGTGATAATAATAGGTGAAGAACTGGGATTCTGATGAGCTTACAGACAGAGTGGATAAATAATGCCAGGAGCGTCTTGATCGAGCTTCTTAACATCGCCGGAACAGGTTTTTCTGTATGTTTACAGCATTTTTCTGGTCGTAAGACCCTGCTGCCACAGCTCGATGTTCTCGAATACCATTTCCGCTCTGCGGTCGATTGATTCAAATGTATCAAAGCCCACGTGCGGCGTGCAGATAAGATTTGGCACACCGAGGAGGGGATGACCTTCCGGCAGAGGCGGATCCGATTCGAATACGTCGGTCCCGGCGCAGATCTTCCCGGATTTCAGCGCATCCGCCAGGGCAGCAGTATTCACCACCGGACCTCTGGAGGTATTGATGAGAATGGCCCCCTGCTTCATAAGGCCGATTTCTTCAGCGCCGATGAGTCCTCTGGTTTCTGGCGTCAGAGGTGTATGGACTGAGATGATGTCTGCCTGACCCATTACCTCGGCCAGAGGCATATACTCGATCCCCAGATCGACGGCATCCTGTCGTCTGCTTCTGCTGAAGCCGATGAGCCTGCAGCCGAAGCATTTGAAAATTTCCGCAGTCCTGCAGCCTATGGCGCCGGTACCTATGATGCCGACAGTCCTGCCGGCCAGTTCATGTCCCTTGAGGCCGGCTTTGCCTTCCCTGGCCTGCACTGCTGCATTGCCTCTTGAAATGTTTCGGAGACAGTCGATGGTCAGTCCTATGGCCAGTTCTGCCACAGCGTCATTACAGTAGCCTCCGGTATTGTATATTGCTACGTTTTTCTCTTTACATGCTTCCACATCCACGTGGTCTATGCCGACAAAGGCGACTGAGATCATTTTCAGAGCAGCATCGCTTCTGATGACTTCGCCCGGCAGGAGATGATTGGCAATGATAAGCACATCAGCATCCCTGCTTCTCCTTTTCAGTTCTTCGGTATCAGTTGAAAGCTGCGAATACGCCGTAAATTCATGGCCCTGGGCCTCAATCTGACCAGACAGGCTGGAAAGCTTGTCATCAGCAATTCCCAGCGGCTCTAACAAAACAATTTTCATAGTAATTACCTCCTTGGGTGATCGGTTTCCACTATTATAGCACATTTTTAAAAATATCGTGAATAAGACTTGACAAATTATATTTTATCAAATATAATTTTATAAAATATAAAAACAGGGGGTAAAGAAATGAAATTTTATGATTATGATATAGAGGCTGCCGATGGAACAAAGGTGTCCATGGCTGATTTTGCAGGAAAGGTAGTGATGGTGGTAAATACGGCCACAGGCTGCGGGTTCACTCCCCAGTACGAGGATATAGAGGGTATGTACGAGAAGTACCATGACCAGGGTCTGGAGATAATTGACATACCGTGCAACCAGTTTGCAGGACAGGCGCCTGGAACTGATGAGGAGATACATAACTTCTGTACACTCCACTATAATACCATGTTTCCGCAGATGAAAAAATCAGAGGTAAACGGTGAGAACGCCATCGAGCTATACAAGTTCCTGAAGTCACAGCAGGGGTTCCAGGGCTTCGGCAAGGGACCGAAATCGCTGATGATGAGTGCCATGCTGAAGAAGATCGATAAGGACTATAAGGAAAACCCGGAGATCAAATGGAATTTCACCAAGTTTGTCATCAACAGAGAAGGCGAGGTCGTGGCCAGATTTGAGCCGACGGCTGACATGAAAGAAGTGGAAAAATTCGTTGCCGGACTTCTGTAAACAGGAGGCTGAACAAAAGATGGAGAAGGAATATGAGATGCTGAAACTTGACAATCAGCTTTGTTTCCCGCTTTATGCGGCATCGCGCAGAGTGGTGGGCCTGTATACGCCTTATCTGAAACCTCTGGGACTGACATATACGCAGTATATCGCGCTTATGGTCCTGTGGGAGGAAAAGAATATCACCACAGGAGAGCTTTGCAGAAGACTTTATCTTGACAGCGGAACCCTGAATCCGATGCTGAAGAAACTGTCGGATAAGGGCTTTGTCACCCGGCAGCGCAGCAGTGAGGATGAAAGAGTGATCATCATTTCGATCACAGAAAAAGGCATGGATCTGAGAGAAAAGCTCGGAGAGGTGCCGGCAAAGATCGGGAACTGTGTTAAGCTCTCGGAGGAAGACATGAAGGAGATGTACTCTCTTTTATATAAGATACTGAAGAATATCTGAACCAAAACCCGTCGTTATGTTTAAAATATAAAGACGGGTTTACTTTGACAGAGTAAAGTAATATAATTTAACTATGAATTTTTGCTGATCTGTCCTGAAAGTGTGAAAAACAAATGAAGCATGAGCTGACAATTGAGGCCATACGTGCCCTGGTAGAACCGATACCGGGGGATTTTGTGGTATATAGGATCGTTGGCAGGAAGATGAAGGTGGTGTATTTTACCGATACCATACTCTCATCTTTTGGGGTATCCATAGAGGCGTTCGTGGCTGCGACCAGTGACGATGCGCTGGACGTGGTAATGCCGGGAGACAGAGATTACGTTCTGGATACTGTTCTGGACAAGCCAGTCGGGCCGGAACTGATAGAATGCATTTTCCGTCTGCTGCACATGGAAAAGGGCTTTTTCTGGGTGCATTCAAGATCGAGGATAATAGGTACTATGGATGGAGATCCGCTGGTGCTTACCAATTATCTCAATCTTTCATCGGAATCGGAGATTTTCGGTCACAATGTTGAAGATGTTGAAACCGCTTTTTATAATATCGATGTAAATAATCATGAAATACTTTATGCTAATCGAGCTGCCAAGGAGCACTCGCACGTTGCCAAAAAGGAATTCTTCGGAAGCTACAAATGTTATGAATACTTCTACGGGAAAAGCAGACCATGTTCCGACTGTCCTGTCAGCTATATCAGAGACATGGACGGAATGTATGAGACCGAAAGGTATGACGAAAAGCTGAAACGCTGGTATGGCATAAGATGTAAAATTGTGGACTGGTGCGGGCATGAATGCCTTGAGGTATTCTCTGATGATATTACGACGGTCAGGCAGGATAAGATAAAATATGATGAGACCATACAGAAGGTACTTGATGCAAACCCTGATGCTCTCTGTACATTTCAGATCAATCTGACCATGGATACCTGCTATGGAGGCCACGGCACCTCTGAATACTATCTGAGAAAGCTGAAATCAGATACTGCCAGCGGACTGTTCAGGAATAATGCGGCCATGGTTCCGAATGAAGCTGACAGAGAAAGGTTATTTGAACTGTTCAGCTGCGAAAAGCTGATAGAATGCTACTATGCGGACAAGACACAGCTGCAGCTGGATTACCGCCGTGAAGGTAAAAACGGAAAATCCTTCTGGGTGCGCACCTTTGTTTATCTGTTGAAAAACCCGGCGACAGCTGACATAGAGGGTGTGATATACTCTGCTGACATCTCTGATCTGAAGAGAGAGGAAGAAATTTTCAATATAATAACCAGCCAGGAATGCGATTTTGTTGCCACTCTTGATCTGGAAACAAAGAAAGTTGAGCTGGTGAACCTTAACATCAGGACCAGTGAAAAAACCCGTGAATTTATAGACTATAGAGCAGTAGACGGTTTTGACGAGATAAGGGGATTAGCGGCAGATTCATGGGTGGCCGCGGAAGACAGAGAATTTTATCTGGCTCACAGCACTGCTGAGGCGATCTGCCGTGAACTCGATGAACACGGCCATTTTGAAATGAGTATCAGAGGCCATTATCCAGGGCATCCTGATGAATATATGTGCAGGAAGATCCAGCATTATTACCTCGGTGACTATAAGGATACCGTCCTCATAATACAGTCGGATGTTACTGAAACCTATCTTCAGCAGCAGCGGGAGATAGATATCGCCAAGGCAGCCAGCGAATCCAAATCAGATTTCATGTCCAGGATGAGTCATGACATCAGGACGCCGCTGAACGGTATCATCGGTATGACATATCTTGCGGCCAAGCTGGACAACTCGCCGGAGATGAAGGGCTATCTTGAAAAAATAGATACATCGTCCAAATTCCTGCTGGGCCTGGTCAACGATATACTTGATATGTCGAAGGCGGAAAGCGGCAAGATAGAACTGCATACGGAACCATATGGACCGGCTCAGCTCATGGAGTATCTTCAGGCAGTGATAGTGCCTCTGTGTAATGAAAAAAATCAGAAGTTCATCATAGAAGTGGATCCGATCCCTGGTTTAGTGCCGATAATGGATCCTTTGAGGGTGAATCAGGTGTTTTTCAACCTGCTTTCAAACTCCGTTAAATATACGCCTGAAGGCGGCGAAATAATCTATCACCTTGATGAGAAGCAGATGGACAACGGCAGGGTCGCGTTACACGCCTCCATCAGCGATAACGGCATAGGTATGAGTGCGGCCTTTCAGAAGGTTCTGTTTGAACCTTTTACCCAGGAGAACCGGGATGATGTTTCCAGAAACCGGGGAACAGGGCTGGGACTTACCATTGCAAAAAAAATGATGGACCTTATGGGCGGGTCGATAACTGTTGACAGCGCCATAGGCAGGGGAACGAGATTTGACATATGCGCTGAATTTGACTGCATTGACAGTGCGGAGCTGACAGAAAAGAAAGAGAATACCAATGTTGAAAAGGGCTATGGCAGGCTGACGGGGAAACACGTACTGGTATGTGAAGATCACCCGCTGAATCAGGAAATCACCAGGGCGCTGCTGGAAGATAAGGGCATGATAGTAGAAATCGCCGAAAACGGATATGAAGGTCTGGAAAAGTTCAGGCTTTCATCAGTCGGCTTTTATACGGTCATACTGATGGATGTCAGGATGCCGATAATGGATGGATATGAAGCCACATCCAGGATAAGGGAACTCCATAGACCGGATGCTGAGAAGGTGAGCATACTTGCCATGACGGCGGATGCATTTGATGATGACATCCAGAAATGTTTGTCGGCGGGCATGGATGGTCATGTGGCCAAGCCTGTGGAACCGGAAAAGCTGTATGATACCATACTGAACAGTCTGGTAAGAGATGACAGATAAAACATGGGTCAGCATTGTTTACATATGTCTGAGTACACTGGTTTCGCTGATGGTATGATCAGAACCCGGACATGAGTGCGGCAAGTCCGCTTCTGCAGATGACATCGAACGGCTCGGACCGTTGGAAACCTACAGTTTCCATGGCCTGGAGCTGTTTTTTTGTCGGGTTGGATATGGAGTACGCGCCATAGACAAAGGCAAAGTGGCTGAAGATGAACCGATCCTTCTCAGCCTGGGGGCTGTCAGGAAAGAATTTATCGAGAGCCTGTGATATGAAACGGAAGGAGCTTTTCAAGGTCTGCTTCATGGCTATGAGGCATTCCAGGCGGGAATTGTTTTCGATGGCATTGAGATCAGATGTCATCAGATCAAGCATACCGCTGTGGGCAGCCAGACATTCAGTCATGGTACTGCAGAAATCTTCTTTGCTCATTTTGTCTGCTTCATCGAACCGCGCGGCAAGATCGGACGCGTAGTCTTCACAGCGCCGTGTCAGAAGATCCAGGATTATTTCTTCCTTGGAACAGTAGTAATTATATATGGTAGGGCGTGAAAAAGACGTGCGCTCGGATATGGCCTTGAAGGTTACGCTGTCGGCACCGCCTTCTTCATATATCTCAGCACATGCTTTCAGTATTTCTGAATGCCGTTTTTCTATCTGATCTTCTGTTCTCGCTCTCTGGAAATCCATGATCGACCTGCCTTTCTTTGAAATTATTATAGCTCATACTTGACACTACGTCAATTAAATTAACCGGGGAACTGAAATCACCGGTTAGGATGCCACGTACACCTGGCTACATAAATATACTGAAAACTATAAAAAACTTGATGTATACGTGTATAATATCAAATAATATGAATAAATATATAAAAAGTTCTTGACATTACCGTGATGAAGCAGTATTATTGTAACAATTATTTATAGGAGGTAATTAAATTGGCAGTGTATAAGGCTTTCATAGACGGCAGTTCAGGAACATGCGGACTCAAGATCCACGAGTATCTTGATGTGCGTGAAGATATCGAAGTGATCGAAATAGAGGATGTCAGGCGAAGATCTTTTGAAGCGCGTTTAGATTCAATAGAAGAAGCTGACATCACTTTTTTATGTCTGCCGGACGATGCCTCCAGGGACATTGTCAAACGTGCGCCGGAAAAATGCAGGATTATTGATACGAGTACGGCGCACAGGACAGATAACGGATGGATCTATGGTATGCCTGAGCTGGAACCGCGGCAGAGGCAGAGAATAGGCGATTCCAACAGAGTAGCAAATCCCGGATGTCATGCCTCCGGGTTTATTTTTTTAGTCAGACCTCTCATCGCAATGGGGATCATAGGACCCGACTGTCCTGTTTCAGCCACATCGCTGACCGGATACAGCGGCGGCGGCAAGAAGATGATCGCCGAGTATGGCGACAGCGGCAGAGAGGCCTTGCGGAGCAGTCCGGCATATTATGGTCTGGACCAGGCTCACAAGCACATTCCGGAAATGATGAAGATGACGGGAATGATAAGACAGCCTGTCTTCATGCCGGTGGTGTGTGATTATTACGAGGGCATGATGGTCACGGTGCCGATCCAGCCTGAGCTGATGCGAAAGCGGCTGACCCTGGATGAGCTGACGGAAGTCTACGATGATTATTACAGGAACGAGACGCTTATAGATGTGAGGGCAAGTGACAGCAGCGAGAAATACATTTACAGCGGCGAAATGGCAGAGCAGGACGGAGCAGAAATCATAATCTGCGGCAGCGATGAAAGACCGGTGATTTGCGCAAGATACGACAATCTGTGCAAAGGCGCGGCGGGGGCTGCGGTGCAGAATATGAACATCATGCTTGGTATAAAAGAAACTACAGGACTCAGGAGGTTGAAAAATGGATATAAAAAATGAAACGGGCGGCGTATGCGCCGCGGCGGGATTCAAGGCGGGAGCAGTTCACTGCGGCTTCAGACATGACGTAAGCAAGAATGATCTGGCCATGATAGTCAGTGACCGGCTTTGTTCGGCGGCGGCTGTATATACGACCAACAAGATCAAAGGAGCACCCATCGCGGTGACCAGGGAGCATCTGAAAAGCGGCACGGCCAGGGCGATAATCTGCAACAGCGGTAATGCCAATACCTGCGCGCCCAACGGAGTCTGGATAGCCTCGGAGACCTGCCGGCTGGCAGCATCAGCCGTGGGCTGCAGTGAAAGCGATATAGTCGTTGCAAGCACCGGAGTCATAGGTATGGAAATGACCATGGCACCTTTTGTTCAGGGAATACCTGAACTTGCGAAGTCTTTGTCATATGACGGCGGCAGCGCAGCCGAAGAGGCAATAATGACCACCGATACCCATAAAAAAGAGGTGGCGGTAAGCTTTCTGCTGGGCGGGAGAAAATGTACCCTGGGCGGTATGGCCAAGGGCAGCGGCATGATACACCCCAACATGGCGACCATGCTCTCCTTCCTGACCACAGATGTTGACATTTCACCGGAAATGCTGCAGCGGGCTTTGTCGACAGACATAGTCGACACTTACAATCAGCTCAGCGTTGACGGCGACACCTCCACCAATGATATGGTGGTCATACTCGCCAACGGTATGGCGGGGAACAAAAAGATAACTTCAGACGGTGAAGATTTTCAGACGTTCTGTCAGGCGCTGGACAAGGTGACCACGGCGCTGGTCGAGAAGATCGCTGCTGACGGAGAAGGTGCCTCCAAGCTGATAGTCTGCAATGTGAAGAACGCGGTGACGAGGGATGCAGCCAGAAAGATATCCATGTCGGTCATATCATCGGATCTGCTGAAAGCGGCAGTCTTCGGCAAGGACGCCAACTGGGGCAGGGTATTGTGCGCCATAGGCTATGCTGACGGAAACTTTGACGTCAGCAACGTTGCAATAGAACTGAGTTCGGAAAAGGGCAGGATACGGGTCTGCCAGAGCTCGGAATATGTGCCGTACAGCGAGGATGAGGCCACGGAAATACTTTCCGGCGGCAAGGTGGATATAAATGTCGACATGCATTCGGGCAAGGCTCAGGCCAGAGCATGGGGCTGTGACCTGACATACGAATATGTGAAGATCAACAGCGACTACAGATCATAGGAGGCGGCAATGGTAAGTAAACTGAACATGGATCATATCATGGACAAGGCTGAGATACTCATTGAAGCCCTGCCGTACATACAGAAATTTGCCGGGAAGATCATGGTGGTCAAATACGGGGGCAGCGTCATGGATGACGATGATCTCAAAGCCAAGGTGATACAGGACATAGCTCTTCTTAAGCTGGTGGGTTTCAGACCTGTAGTCGTCCATGGCGGCGGCAGCGAGATCAGCAAATGGGCCGCGAAGACGGGAATGAAGACGAAGTTCGTAGACGGCCTCAGAGTGACCGATGAGAACACACTCAAGGTGACAGAGATGGTTCTTTATACGGTGAATCAGGAGCTGGTTTCTATGATAGGACAGCTGGGAGTGCGCACGGTAGGGCTGTCCGGCAAGGATGCAGGACTGATACTGGCGGAAAAGAGGATGCCGGGAGGCCACGACATCGGATACGTCGGACGGGTAAAAAAAATCGATACGGAAATCATATATAACATGCTGGATAATGACCTGGTCCCGGTAATATCGCCCATCGGCATGGGTGAGGACGGACAGGGATACAATATCAATGGCGACGAGGTGGCCTGCGAGGTGGCCAAGGCTCTCAATGCTGAAAAGCTGGCGTTCTTGACCGATGCGGACGGCCTTTACGAAGATGCGGACGACCCGGATACGCTGATATCCGAGATATATGTGGAAGATGCAAGAAAACTCATAGAGAGCGGCAGCGTGGTAGGCGGCATGCTGCCCAAGCTGAAAAACTGCATAGACGCGGCGGAGTCCGGTGTGGCAAGGGTCCACATACTCAACGGCAACGTGGCCCACTGCGTGCTGCTGGAGATATTCTCCAACAGGGGCGTGGGCACAGCAATACTGAACAAAAAGGAGATGAAGTTTTATCATGAATGATTATATGGAGAAGGACAAAAAGTGTATAGCGGCTACCTACGGCAGGTATGCAAGAGTGATAGACCACGGCAGCGGGGCATTGTGTGTGGATACAGAGGGTCGGGAACTCATAGATTTCACCGCCGGTATCGGCGTCAACAGCCTGGGTTTCTGCGATCATGACTGGGTAAGCGCCGTCAGCAGTCAGGCCGCGAAACTTCAGCATGCCTCGAACCTGTATTATACTGAACCGCAGATACAGCTGGCCGAGATGCTCATAGCACGCACTGACATGTCCAAGGCGTTTTTCGGCAACTCCGGCGCGGAGGCCAATGAATGCGCCATCAAGGCGGCCAGAAAATACGGCAACTCAAGTTCAGGAAATACAAGGAACAAGATCATCACTCTCAGTGATTCGTTCCACGGACGCACCATGGCGACCATCACCGCCACGGCGCAGGAAGAGTTCCACCGCGATTTCTTTCCGTTTGTAGATGGGTTTGAATACTGCCCTGCCGGTGATGTCGGCGCCCTGGCAAAGATGGCGGACGCCAGAACCTGCGCCGTCATGGCCGAACTCATCCAGGGGGAGGGAGGCGTCATCGTACAGGATAAGGATTACATAAGGGCGGTTGCAAAGCTCTGTCAGGAACGTGACATCCTGCTGATCATTGACGAGGTGCAGACTGGCGCGGGCAGGACCGGGACCCTGTTTGCCTACGAGCAGTACGGTATCGAGCCGGATATGGTGACCTTTGCCAAGGGCATAGGCGGAGGACTACCCATAGGCGGTGTTTTGTTCAATGAGAAAACGGCCAATGTGCTGAAGCCTGGTGATCACGGAACGACATTCGGCGGCAACCCGGTGGTGTGCGCGGGCGCAGTTGCCGTACTGAACAAAATCAGTGCCGGCTTTCTGACTGAGGTGTCGAAAAAGGGCGGATATATCATGGACAGACTGTCGCGGATGGAGGGCATTGAAAATGTGGACGGCATGGGACTCATGATTGGATTTCGGGTGCATGGCATGGAGCCGGGTCAGGTTGTGACAGCCTGTCTGGAGCAGGGTCTCATGCTTCTGACGGCCCATGGAAAAGTCAGGATGCTGCCGCCTCTGATCATCGATCGGAAATCCATTGACCGAGGACTGGATATCCTGGAAAAAATCATAACAAAAAGTGGCAGTTGATCAGCTGCCACTAAAATACGAATATCGTCAGATGCCTTTGGATTTTATGATGGTCCAGTTGCTCCAGACGGTTTTCCCGTTTGATTTGTACGCATAACGCATCTTGAAATAATAAGTGCTGCGTGAGAGCTTTTTGGCGTAATAGCCGCGGGATCTGGTGCTGCCGGTGTATTTAAGTTTGAATGCTCCGGAAGCGCCTTTTTTCATATAAACCTGATATCTGAGGGCGCCTTTCTTACCGGTCCATTTTACACGGATGACTTTTTTGGAGGTCTTCTTCAGGTAATATGTGAGGCCTGCATTGGTCGTGGCATACGATACCGGCGAATAGGCGCTGGAAGCGTTGGCTCCGTAGGCGACTATCTTATAATAGTATTTTGTGTTGGCGCTCAGGCTGCTGCTGGTGTATGAGGTGCCTGATGTAACGCCGATGTAGGAGTAGGCTCCGGAATATGAGGTGGAGCGGTATATGCCATAGTTTACAGCACCCGCCTGAGGATTCCAGCGAAGTTTAATGGACGATGTGCCTGACGAGGATGCTGTTATATCAGTTGGGACATATATGGACGTTGTGAATGAAACCTCATTGGAATAATCACTGGAACTTGCTGAATTAATTGCCTTGATCTTATATCTGTATTTCATGCCCTGAGTCAGCGAGGTGTCAGTATATGATGTGGCAGCCGTGATGCCGATAAGCTCATAGTTTCCTGCTCTCGAATTGTAACGGTAGATCTGGTAACCGCTTGCATATGTGGCGGGGTTCCAGTTCAGTGTTATTGAATCAGATGTGCCGGAAATCGATGAGATCACCGGATTTTCTACAGGATACGCTATTCTTACCGCTATGCTGCCATCGTTGTCATTGGCGTCTACTGGTACGACGCTGATTCCGGATGATGTCATGCTGCTCTTCAGGTTTCCGTTGTAAAGCCTGGTATCAAAGGCATATCCGCTATAGCTGGTAATGGCATTATTGTTGAAAAACGGATATGACAATACTGGCACATTGAGGCTTGAGTCATAATAGTATGCGGGCATTATACCTGGCCTGTGTTCTACTGTATTTATGGTGTTACTGCCATTTATACCATAATAGCTGACTATCCCCTTATCGATATGCCACAGTACCAGGCCGCCATTTTTGTTTTGTTTGCTGTACTGAGCACTGAGGCCTGAATCAAAGCCTTCATATTGTCTGTTTTCTACAAGGAACAGCTGATCAGGATCGCTGGTTGGAATCAGACAGCACTTGTAGCCTGAAGGACTGTCGGTGCTGGTGATATCGTAGGTGCCGCCGGCAGTAACCGTTTCCGGAGTAGTGAATCCCAGCAGCATTCTGCAGTATGGATCCATGTAAGTAGGCCTTGATCCGGGAATGGAACCGGCTGCGGAAGCGTCTCTGCCCCAGGAGCCGGAAGCCATGATGCTTGCAAATCCTACATTGTAGTCGTGCCACTCGCCTGTGCTGCTGTAATTCACATCGTAGAGATCAGGCAGACCGATTATGTGTCCCAGTTCATGGGCTACTGTACCGATCTGATTACTGGTCTTGGCGAGAGTGGAATCCTCAATGGACTCTCCCATGGCGATGTAGTGACTGACGTTTTTGCTGTCGACAGTGACGCCGTTTGGTATGCTCCACTGGTGCGCCCATATGCTGGGAGTATATTGATTGCCGACATACGCGGCTTCATAACCGGCTACGATGAACAGGACGCTGAGCTCACGGGCGGAAATGGTACCGTCGCCATTGGTGTCGTACGCTGCAAAATCGACATAGTCGCTGGCTGCCTTGAGAGCGGACTTAAAAGCAGATATGAAAGAAGTGTTGGTATTAGGGTCGCTCCAGTCTTCGTGGGTGGTCGAGGACAGATATATATGGACTATGCCGTCGTTGGCATTGTCGTGTACATTGGTGTTTCCGCCGATGTTGTAGGCGGAGGTTTCGGCGCATGGACTGAAGGTGAACTGATTGTTGGAGACCTTCTTATAATAACTTTCGATGCTGTAATTGCCGGAGAATATATTTGAGCCCCAGTCGTAATCTGTACTGTATGGAGTTCCATTGAAACCTATGACTATGGTGAGAAGAGGAACTGAGGTGGTGGTGCCGGTGGAGCTGGTGTAGAATGACGAAGTGTTTGTTTTCTTGAGAGACTTCAGGGTCAGCAGTTTGCTGGTGTGTTCAATTGAATAGTTAACTTCCATGCCCCAACATAGTGTATGATGCGTGGGCCGAGAAACGGAAGTTACCATTGCAAACAGATAATAGCTGACATTTAATCGTGTCAGCTTTTTTGCGTTTCATAT
>Ga0183095_10775_pt1 | contig 59186 bp, 47 predicted proteins | sample BioMet4_FD_130346 | JGI IMG/M metagenome (GOLD analysis project Ga0183095, IMG submission 130346) | Microbial communities from bioreactor (seeded with sewage sludge) at LBNL, California, USA - Biofuel metagenome 4 (v2) (version 3) | ecosystem: Engineered > Bioreactor > Anaerobic > Unclassified ... | reverse complement strand
GAAGAGCCGGTGAATGAATTTCAGAAAGCCATAGACATCTCATATTTGCCAGCGGGAAGTTATGTAATAAATATCTACACCACACAAGGCTCCGCTCAAAAGAAGTTCGTCAAAGAATAAAACAAAAGCTTAATTGCCCAAAAAGAGGATTCGCTTTAAGTAAAAGTAATATCCTCTTTTCTTTTTTGATTATGAAAAACTTTGTTTGGTATTTGCAAAAGTAAAGATATGTAAGTCAATAGCTTTGTTTTAATCACATAAAAAGAGCAAAAAATAATGCAGAAACAAAAAAATAGTAATAAAAATTTTGTTCTTACATTTTAATTCTATATTTTTGCCCTTGCATTTAGGGCTCTGCAACCCAGTATAAACAATTTAATACTATATTGTATGAAAAAATTATTCACAACATTGTTTCTGATAGCCTTATGCTTCGGAGCGAAGGCTCAGATATTAAATTCTAATCTATCGGGATTAGAAAGTGCAACGTATAAAATTCCTCAAGGATATGTGAGCGAAATGCGCTCGCAGAAAATCTTGCAATATAATAAAAAGAACAATCTACACATTATGTTAGATAGAGAATTTATGGGTAAATCGTATTTTTATCTTTTAAAACAAGATGGACAGACATTACAGAGGGCAGCAATTCCATCAGAGTTTAGTGTTAATGATTTTGCAATTTTAGGGGATACTATTTATTTCTGCGGCTATAAAAATGTTAATAATGCTAAAGTTGGTTATATAGCTTATGTTTCAGTCGATGATATGTTTTATACAGGACAAAATTATCATTACTCTACGCCTCAATCAGTATATAATGTATCTAAAATGTTCGCTTATTACAATGGTGAAGGTAAGAGAGTTGTGGCAGCAATTGGTAAGCAGAAATATGGGGAAGTCTCAATACAGCCAAAAGGAGGAGACGCAACACCTATAACAGGACCAGGACCAATTACAAAAAGTCAAATATTAGGGGAGAATAACAACTATTTCTGGATGGTTGCTTCTCCTGTTGATAGAGATTGTTTGATTTCTTATGAAATAACACAAACAACATCTTCGGGAAATCTTTATAATAGTTATGATATATATTATAGTGATGCTAATGAAAAGTTTTCAGCATTTACAATTACTGATGATTATATTTGTATCATATCAAATTATTATTTTTCAACAGCGGTTCCATATAATCATATAATAAGGAGAATAGATAGGAATAATATAGCAAATCAATTGACAAATGCTTGCCTACCTATTGTTAATGACGGATTTGAGCAAGCGGAGAATGTTGGACATAATTGCATAGCATGGGCTTATAAAGGATACTATGGCAGTGGAATCAATTGTGATGTTATATACAAAATAGATTTGAATACAAATCCATTCACACCATTGCTTTCACAACAGATATATGATACAGTAAATTCTAAATCTCGTGTTTGGGATTTGGAGTATTTACCTGACACAGATAGACTACTTTTGTTGAAACAAAAAGGCATTTCATCTAATAATCCAATGGAAGATTGTATCTACTATATTAATATGAGTAATTCAACTACATTTCCATACAATACGTTGTATATGCGAATTCCAGCTTCATCTTCTTCTCAGCATGTATATTTGAGTAACCTTTTAAGATACTCTGATGATAATTTTGTTGTTTCAGGAATGGAAGACAATCTACTTATTCATGATAAATCTATACATAAATTCATGAATACTATTATGTGTAACGATAAATCTTATTACCAAATTATCCCTATCACTAGCCCAACAATAAGTAATATTGGAAATAATTTAAATCAATGTAAATTTGCAACAACAACAGCAATATATTACTTACCAAGTAATACACAAGTGTTTAATTTGACAGGATACTACTCTCAAGTACCTATACATGAAGAATGTGCAAATATGGAACATGAATTGGAATTCTAATTTTAATATAGAAAGGAAAAAATAGATATGAAAAAGATATTAGTAATAAGCCTCTTGTTAATAGCAGGCATAAGTTTAAAAGCTCAAGAGCAATTTAAATATGACACACTAATTTATTATCCACAAGAAGTTGCAGGTTGTCCTAATTGGACAGACTCTTTTCCTAGAATAAGTCCTGGAATGTATCCATCTGGAATAATTCAACCTGATTATACTTTGCTCACAATGTTGATGGCTTCTCAAATTGTCTGCTGTCAACCGCAATATCCTTATTGGAGACCTGTTATAGGAGCAAATGAATATGCAACAGGTTTTGCACAGCCATTTCATTTTGATAGTACAATGATAGTATGTGGGGTAGCAGCAAGAGTATTTGGAGATTGTCCAACCAATCCATTACATTGGTGCTATTTTCAACTAAGAGACACAAATACAACAACAGCATTTGCAACCTTAGCTTTTGCACAAGTGCCAGGGTTTAATCCAGACATTGAAGAATTAGACTCAACAACTCATTTGCAACCAATACCAAGACATTATTTTAATATTCCAGTGAGTGTAAAAGACTTTTATATTGTTGTAGATTCCCTTTTAGCTTCAGAGTATAGCAATGAATGGGGCAATGATCCTTATTGTTTTGATCATAGTTGTACTTTTGATTATGATTCTTGTGATACTATTATGGATTTAACATATGTACCTTATTATGCTTCACCTTATGGATATCATATAGGTTGTGATGTATCTGAATGTCCAAAGTTATACAAAGACGGCAGGTGGATAAGTTTCTCTGATGATACTATTTATTATCATTATGCAAGAAAGTTCATAGCTTGGTATCCAATAGTTTTGATACCACAACTCGGCAGTGGAGGATTGAGCAAGATAGATGTATCAAGCATTTGCAATATATTTCCAAACCCTGCCTCAACATACTTGAAACTTGTCAGTGAGTTAAAGGTAAAACGAATAGAGATATACAATATAGCAGGTGCAAAAGTGAAAGAAGAGCCGGTGAATGAATTTCAGAAAGCCATAGACATCTCATATTTGCCAGCGGGAAGTTATGTAATAAATATCTACACCACACAAGGCTCCGCTCAAAAGAAGTTCGTCAAAGAATAAAACAAAAAGGACAATCATACTAAGAAATGAAAAAGAGAGACTGACACTGCGTGTCAATCTCTCTTTTCTTTTGTGGCGAGAAGGAGAGTTGAACTCCTGACCTCCGGGTTATGAATCCGACGCTCTAACCATCTGAGCTACCTCGCCATTTCTATTTTGCATAAGGCACATTGATTATCACTAACCTTTTGCTTTGGAGGTGCAAAGGTACAAAAATTATTTTATTTGATAGTGATAAAGATAGTATTTCTTGTTTATTTTACTTAAAGAATGGCGGTCAAAATAATCAGAGGCTTTGCTTAACTCCTTAATTTGTCCATCTTTATATAGTATGTTTATACTCTCGTCAGAAAAATCATAAGCTCTGTTTCTCAGTTGCGCACTCTGCACAAAGTATCGTTTAATCTCTTCTTTGCTAAAGCTATTCTCTGGCAAAGAGCACAGGGACTCTATGAGTTGTTGTTTCTCTTGTGCAGAGAAAGGCTTAGCTTGCACTTTCATTTTACCCAGATGCCTACAAAGCAGTGCAGCGCAAAGCAACGAAAGCAACTTATCTGTACTGTGCTGCCAAACTTTGAGTGCTGAAACAATATCACTGTCGTCTATCTGTACAAATTTATCCAAAGCCTGAGGGTTTGCTTGCAAGTCTTGCACACCATTGACAATAAAATAAGCCAAGCAAGGGTTTATTCCACTCAATATGTCTTTGTTTCGCTTTGCCACTTGCCTTGCACGAGCAAGAATATTGTTTAATTGAATGTCTGCACAAACAACGGCTTTGTGCATATAGACTTGCCAATACATTATGCGACGCGAAAGAATAAATTTCTCAATAGAGAGTATGCCTTTGCTGTCTATGACAAGTGAGTCATTGACCACAGAGAACATATTTATAATTCTTTTTGTGCCTATGGTGCCTTCAACCACCCCAGTGAAGAAACTATCCCTTGACAAGTAATCTAAACGGTCGCAATCAACTTGTGAGGAAATGAGTTGATGAAAGAAAGAGCGAGCGTAGTTTCCATTGAACATATCCAAGGCAAGTTTTGAGAGTCCAATTCTTTGCATAAGAGCAAGGGTTATTTGCTCATGAGGTTGAGAAAAGAAGAAATATTCCAAGCAATGAGAGAAAGGACCATGTCCAACATCATGCAAAACAATTGCCGATAGGGCTGCAGTGTATTCTTCGTTGCTTATTTGATTGCCTTTGTCTTTAAGAATTTGCAAAGCCTGCATCATTAGGTGCATAGCACCAAGAGAGTGAGCAAAACGTGTATGTTCTGCTCCCGGATACACTAAATTGGTCAGTCCTAATTGTTTTATGCGTCTGAGTCTTTGCACATAAGGATGCTCTATTATATTAAATATCTCTTCGTTAGGTATATTTACAAAGCCATAAACAGCATCATTGACTATCTTTTTTGGATTTTGGATTGTGTTCATAAGTGTGCAAATATAGTGTTTTTTTCTTATCTTTGCAGCCTTAAAACATATAAATTTGTACACAGATGAAAAGAACACATTTTTTGCTTATATTATTAGCCCTTGCCTTTACTTCTTGTTCAAAGGTGCCAAAAACAAAAATAATTATCCCCGAAGTGAGCCAAGGAACAGTGCAAGTTGTCTATGCAACTCCAGACCAAATGTCTTCTTCAGAGGCTGACAATGTTATTTATTCAGGCTCATTCTCTAATGGTGAGGCAGAGATAAGTTTTGATAGCGTTAATTTTGATAAGCCACTAAATGAGTGTGCCTTAGTCATTACAAGCAAAGACAATACCTTTAGTGTCAATTTGCCTTTGCCACTTCAAAAAGGCAAGACTATAACAGTGAAAGTTACCGGTGTGGAAGAATACAAGAAAGGTGCAAAGATAAATGTTGCTTACAGCGGTTCAAAACATGCAGAGTCTTTCAGCAACTTTTTCTCACAAATTCAAGATGTTCTGCTCTCTTATGCCCGCACACCAGCAGACAAATTAGACAATGTATATAAGAAAGAAGTAGCCATATATAAGAATTATATTGGACAATGGCCAGAGAGTGGTTTCCCTTATATGTTACTTATGAGTCAAATAACTCAAATATCTTTTGATAAAACAAACCCACTACTTGACTATTGCTCAACTCTATGCTCAAAGACAAGCGAAAATAACACTTGGAAAAATAAATTCTGCTCTCTTTTGAGCGAAAAGAAACTCAACTCTTCTTTGGGTCAGAAACTTGTGGTCAATGGTCAAGATGCCTCTGGAAAAGTATTTAGCGAAAGAGATTTCCATGGCAATCTTATTTTGGTTGATTTCTGGGCTACTTGGTGCAAGCCTTGCCAAGAAGAGATACCTCACTTAAAAAGTCTTTACTCTACCTACAAGGGCAAAGGTTTGACTATTGTAAGTATATCAATAGGCGACAAAGCAGATGAATGGCACACTTTTATGGCTAAAAACTCTTTTGCATGGCTCAGTCTGTTGGGTGAAGGCAAGGAAATTACTCAACGTTACGATTTTCAGTACATACCTTTCAATCTTTTGTGCGACCAAAACGGAGTAGTGCTTAAAAAGAACATTCACGGAGCAGAGTTAGATTCATTTATAAAAGACTATTTCGCTAAGCAAGCTAATGCTTCCAAGTAAACAAAAGCAAGCTTTATTATTGCTTTTGGGTGTTTTGTTGGGAATAGCAATTGCTATTGTGGTATTGCTATTTGCAAACAAGAAAGAAAAGACCTTGTCTTTTAAGTCGCAAGACATAGCTCAAAGTCTCAAGGGGACAAAAGCCTATAATCAATATACTAATCCTGCAAATACTTACTCAAAAACATCCGCTAAGCACTTTTACCCTTTCAATCCAAACACTGATAGCAAAGAGCAATTGGTGCAAGCTGGTTTTTCACCAGGACAAGCAAAAAATATAGTTAATTATGTGCGCTCAGGAGGCAGTTTTCGCAAAAAAGAAGACTTGCGAAAGCTCTATTGCATGAGCTCTTGGCTTTATGAACATTGCTCAGCCTACGCAACATTTTCTCAACAAGAGAAAGCTCAAGCCCAAAAGCAAGAACAAAAGCAGCAAAAGCCCCTGCCCTCTTTCAAAAACGAAGAGAAAAAGACTATAATCATTGATTTAAATACATGTGATAGCCTTGATTTGCAACTCTTGCCAGGTATTGGAGTGGTTTTTAGCCACAGAATTATTATGTATCGTCAAAAACTTGGTGGCTATGTGAGCAAAGGGCAACTAATGGAAGTTTATGGTATGACTAATGAATTATACAACAGCATAGCCCCTAATTTGACCATTAGCAAAACACATATCCGAAAGATAAAGATAAACTCTGCTACCATCAAAGAGTTAGTTCATCACCCATACATAGATTTTTATTTAGCCAAAGCAATAATTAAGTATCGCACAGAGCATGGTGTTATTTCCTCTATTGATGAGTTAAGGGTAATTCATTTAATGGACCAAAGTACTTACGAAAAGCTGCTTCCTTATTTAGAATTATAACCCATTAAAACAAAGCTTTGAGCTAAGGAATCTTCGTTTTAATTTTTTATTTCTTCGTTTCCGCACACTGAAACTTTGTTTTCTCTTATCCAGAGACTGTTTTAATCTATGGGGACATTGTTTCAACCCTGAGGTATTTTATAGAGGTATTTTATAAGGACGTATGCAATACGCCCCTACTCTGTTTATGCAATTTTACACCATTATTTTCCATTCTGTAGGGGCGTATTGCATACGTCCAAAGACAATACAATATAAATCCTTAATCGCTTAATATATATTCTGAATCCATTTTCTTTTGTTCTGAATTCATTTCTCTCTTTCTTTGCTTTGACATTTCTTTTCCTTTACTTCTTGAAAAAAAGAAAAGGAGCAAACCTTTCGGTCTGCCCCCTCTCTCTGTATTTAGAACACTCATTACTGACACTTATGCGTCAGCCATATTCGCTTCCTTTGAAAGCTATCTTACTATGAGCTTTTGTGTCCTGTTGAGTTTGTCTGTGATTACTCTGATGTAATATACTCCCTTTGCAAATGGTGAAACATTCAATACTTTCTGTACTGTTCCATTCTCTGCCTTTGCTTCAATTGTTTCTATTACTCTTCCTGCTACATCACTTATTACTATCTGTACCTTGCCACTAACTCCACTGATTGTCAGTTTTGTTGTGCTCTCTGTTGGATTTGGATACATTGTTACATTTACATCGTCTGACTCTACGTCTGCTAATGAACTTGTTGTCAAGAATGTCTTTTGTACTCCGTATGTCTTTCCATCAGATTGTGTCTCTGCATATGCTCTGTACACATAGCTTGTTCCAGCTGTTAATCCTGTCGCTGTTGCACTGATTGTTGCTGTCCCTGTTGCTGAAATATCTATCCAACTTGTTCCTTCTGACTTCTTGTACTCAAATCCTCTTGCTATTATTGCCTCTGTTCCTTGAACTGTTGTACCCTTGAATGTTGCTGAGCTTGTTGTGATTCCTTGTACTGTGTCTGTTGTTACTGTTGGCAATACATTGGCTAATGTCTGGAATGTTTTTACATTTCCATATGTCTTACCCTCTGTCGCTGTTACTGCGTATGCTCTCAGTTGATAATTCCTATTTGCTGTCAATGTTGTAACATTTGATGTGAATACTGTTGGCGCCATTGCTGCTGTGGCTGATACTACATCTGTCCATCCTGCTGCTGTGTCTATCTTATATTCAAATCCTACTGTCGTTACTGTATCTGTTCCCTGTTCATACACTCCACTGAATACTGCTGTTGTCTGTGTGATTGCTCCTGCAGCGTTTGTTGTTACTGTTGGGGCTATCTGTGCTGTGTCTGTTGTGAACTGTATTGTTGCCCAACTTGAATAAGATGTTCCACAATTTGCTCTCACAGATGCTGTGTAAGTTGTTCCTGCTGTCAAACCTGTAAATGTATATGTTGGAGAATATACCTCTGTAACTGTTGTATCACTGTTTATCTTGACTTCCCATGATGTCTCCTCACCTCCTGCTGTCCATGTCATTGTTGCATGTGTATTAGAAGCTGTTACTGCTAACGCTGTTGGAGCATGACAAGCATTTGGTGTTGTTATACTAATGCTATCTATCGTTGCTGATGGCATTGTTCCTCCACTTCCATCATTTCTCCACAAGAAGATAAGCTTCATTGTTGTATCTGCTGTGCTTAATGGTGGAATTACTACACTGTAAGTTACAACTGTTGTTGGGTTGTCTTCATTGCATATTGAATAATTACCATAACTGTCTGTAACAATAGCATTAGTTGAGTAACTATAACCTGAAGCTGTTGTTGTTGTTGTTGAAGGAACTATTGTTGCATCGTTTGATCCAACAAGAAATACCTTAACAAAGTCATATCCATAAGGATAAGAGCTAGAACCATCACCTTCACCTCCAACTTGCAAGTTGAATTTAAGTGTTGTTGTGTCTGCTGGGAATGTAAATAACTTCTCTGCAAGAACAACAGATGTTGAACTTGTATTATAATTATTAGCAACTCCGTCATTTGAAACAAAGAGCTTTCCATCTGTATATCCTGTTGGTGTGCCTATATACCACTTGTTTGTGCAAGAACCATTGTTAAGATTCCAACCATTATTACCTACTGCATCAAAATTACAGAAATAAGGTATAGTTTCTGGAATTTGAGTTGTACAGAATGATCTTAGCGGTGCTGAAACTGATGTATCACCTACTGCACATAATCCACGTACTGAAACTGTGTATTGTGTAGAGTTTGTCAAGCCTGTAAGTGTTACAGTGTCTTCTGTTGTTACAATTGATGTTGTGCCTGCACCTGATGTGTAGCTTACAATGTAACTTGATGATGTACCGCTCCAAGAAACAAAGGCACTTGTTGTTGTGATGTTTGAAATCACTGGTGCACTTGGATGGAAACATGAAGGTATAGAGTCAATAACTACATCATCAAGATAGCCATAATTAGATCCATCTATACCATTGCAAAGAAATGCAATATAGTGACCTGTACCTGTATAGTTACGTAATGGGATTTCATAAGTTGTCCACTCTCCTGATGATTCAGTGTATGAGCCAATTGTATCAAATGTACTCAAATCGTTAAGATTGCTCATAACTCCAAGAGTCAATTTGAAATCATCACCTGAATAAGAAGAACGCATGCTAAATGAAACCATTACTGTATCCATTGCAATTGCTGAGTTTATCTCTGGGCTAACTATCATTTGAACTGGTAAAGAATTGTAAGTATCGAAGTACATTGAATATGGTGCAGATTGAGATTGATAGCTGTATGTATATGGATATGAAGTATTGTCTGTTACTCTTGTCCAACAAGTTGGGAAAGAACCTGAGCCATAGGCATCAAAATTCTCTGTATAAGGCAATGATGATATAATTGTACACTCTGTATAGAATGTTTGAACTCCAGAGAGTGCACTCAATGTATCTGAACAAACACTTCTCATATAAATATTATACACTGTACTTGGTGTCAAACCTGTGAGTGTGTAAGGAGAAGCTGATACTAGAACAGAGTCATAAGCCAAAGCTGTTGAAGGTTTGTAATAAATGTACCATGAAGCTTGGTTTGTGTCACCTGTCCAAGAAACAACTGCTGTTGCTGTTGTTGGATTTTCTACCAAGAATGATGGAGGTGTGCATGTGTCCACTACTGATCCACCACTATTTGCAACCAATGTAATACTGTCTATTGATACTGGTGGCTGAGTACCTCCACTGCCATCTTGACGCCATACAAATGTTAGCATTCTAACTGCTCCACTGTCTCCTTGTGCAGGAATAGTGAATGTATGACTTGTGATTGTTGAAGAAGAGTTGCTCTTGTAATAATAAGAACCAAGCAACAACGCTCCGTCTCCACCGTATGAAGCATTTGCCCATGAAGGAGAAGAACCTATAACTGCTGTGTGAGGAATATCCCCAACAAAGACTTTCAAGTAATCCCAACTGCTCTCACCAGCTACTTGCTCTTTGAATGTAAGAGTGTAAGAAGCTGCACCAGTTGAAACAAATTTACGTGTTGCTGTTACAACCTCATAACCACTTGTAGAAGTGTTATAAGCATTTGTTACACCATTATCATTAGAAACATATAATGTATAGTTACCAGTATTCAATGTTGAAGCTGTTCCCCAGCACCATTTATTTGTACATGTAGAGTTTGAAAGTATCCAACCCATTCTTTCTGTTGAATCTGCAAAGTTGCTTGCATAAGGTAAAGTTACAGGAGCTGCGCCCTCTGTTTGAACAAAGATTGTATCCCATTGTGCTCCACCTGCACATACTTGACGTACTGCAAAACCATAAATTGTGTTAGATAAAAGTCCAGAAATTGTGTAAGGAGGATTAACTCCAGCTGCCAATGTATCTGTTACAATACTTGAACCTGTTGTATCTGATTGTAACCAATATTGAACATTCCAACCATTGCCTGTTGCATTTGTTGTTGACCAAGAAAGAGTAACTGAACTCTCTGTCTTGCTACTTGCATACAAAGCATAAACATCGCGGCAAGGTGTGATTGTGTCAATAACAACATTATCTAAACAAATAGAATAAGCTGTTGTTGCATTTGTTGGACGTTCCATCTTGAATGCTAAGTATGTTCCGTTAATTGTAGCGTAATTGCTTAACAAAATTTGTTGTGGTTCCCAATAACTTGCACGTGCTGGTGTTAATGTTGTCAATGCTGTGAATGTTGAAGCATCTGTTGGGTCAGTCATAGTACCCAATTGTAATGGATATTGTCCACCCAAACCAGCATAAGCAAATGAAACTGATAAATTATGCATATTTATGGCAGCAGTATCTATTTGTGGTAAAACAGCTATTGAGTAAGTGTTATTTACTTGCATATATAAACTGTGTGTTCCTGTGCCAAAATGATTTGTTGTATAGTTATACATATAGTTTGCTCCTGAACCAAGTTTTGTCCAGCAATGAGGATATGCTCTTGCTGTCTCACCGTCAGACTCAAAGCTCTCTGAATAAGGCAATGTTGCAATTTGTCCGCAAAGAGTGTAAGCCGAAATTGTGTCGCTTGCTTCTGCTAAATAACCCTCACAATTTGTTCTAACTACTATAGAATAAGATGTTGAAGAGTTCAAACCTGCAAGTGTGTATGGATTTGTTGTTACAGAAACTGAATCATAAACAGTGTCTGATGCTGCTTTGTAATAAACATTCCAAGCACTGTCTGTTGCATGACCTGGAGTCCAAGACAAATTCAAACTTGTAAGTGTTGCACCTGAAGCTGCCAAAGATGTTACCTTTGTACAAGATGGTATTTCGCTAATCTCTATATCATCTATGTATGCAGCGCAATAATCATATCCGATATTTCTGAATGCAACATAAGAACCTGCTGTTGCATTAGCAAATGAAACTTCGTGTCTTGTCCAACTATTTGATACTGGTATAATTGTATCCATAGTAACAAATGTTGTAGAGTCTGTTGGATTTGTCATTAAACCTACAAGTATTGGATAAGCCGTATAATCACCATAACTATAGAATTTAACTCTCAATGTGTTAATAGGGTGAAGCACTGTATCTATTTGAGGAGTAATAGCCATTGCTCTAGGAGTATATAAATATAATGAACCTACGCCTGAGTGATGATAATAAGAATAAATATAAGGAGCTGGTGAATAAGAAGAGCTGCTCAGAAATCTACTCCAGCAAAGAGGATAAGCACTTGAACCAGTTCCCCAGTTATCAAAGTTCTCTATAAATGGAAGATTTGATATAAGTCCGCAAGATGTTGCTACAGAAATCATAGCAGTTTGGTCACTGATTGTATCTCCACAATCTGTTGCCATCTTGATATTATAAAGTGTTGAAGGATTTAATCCTGAAAGAGTGTACGGATTTTGTGTTGCTATAGTTGAGTCCCAATTTGTTGCACCTGCCGATTTATAATAAACAATCCAACTATTGTCTGTTGCATGAGCATTTGTCCATGTCAAATCAATACTTGTTGTCGTTGTGTTTGAATCCACTGCTGCTAAAGAGAATGGAGGAATACATGTAGGAGCTACACTTACTGTTATACTATCAATATATATATTATAACCACATTGAGAATATCCTTTGAAAATAACATATTGATTTCCTGTTAGTGCGTCAGGCATATAATAAGTTACCTTCTTCCACCCCTCTGGAGAACCATCTCTATATTCTGTCCCCAATAAAGTTGCACCTATTGTGTCCGGATTTGAGTTTACAAACACTGAAACTCTCTCATTAGGATAAGAATAAGGATATTTGTAAATCCAGAAACTTACTTGCATTGGATCCGTAAATTGCATTGGAGCAGAAGTCAATGTTGTCCACGAATAATTTGGAGCATTGTAAGATTGATATTTCAACATGTGTGTTCCATTTACAGGAGAGCAAGTAGGACTTCCACCACTTGTAACAACTGTCCAAGGATAATTAACATCTGATGTTGCTACAGCCCAGCAGCCAAGACCATTCTCAAAACTTTCTACGTATGGGAATGTTGCTATTGCATCACAAGGAACTGTAAATGTTTTTACTACTGACCATTCACTCTCTACACCTGCACCACAAATAGATTTTACTCTGAATTTGTATGTGTGTGTTGATACTAATGTATTAAATGTATAAGGATTGCTTGTTGTTTCCACAGAATCAGCTGTTGCCCAATCTGTAGAATCTGAAGGCATATACTGTATCATCCAGCTTGAACCTGTTGCATCTGTCCAGCCAAGGTCACAACCTGTTGATGTTGCATTTGTTGCTGTAAGTGCTGTTGGTGTCTGACAAGAAGGAAGATCACTTACTTCTACATCATCTAAGCGCAAATAATAGCCATCATTTGGTGCATTTCTACGAACAAAAGCAATGTAACGATTGCCTGAATAACCTGAAAGACTTACTTCATAACGTTGATAAGCGCCAACAGGTATTGTTTGTTGGAAAAGTTGAGTAAATGACTGCAAAGCACCAGTATCACCCATAGTTGAAGGGTTAATTGTTGCATTCTCGTCTGAAATCCAAACAGAAATTTCATCTTGTTCGTTACTTGTTGCACTATAATTGCGTGCCCAAAAACGAACTCTTTGGTTTCCTGTCAATGCCAGTTGAGGAGTAATTAACCAATCATTATTTTGATTATCATTGTCTGTATACATTTGTGCGGAACCTGTACCTGTATGTGAGAATGTAGTATTTGAATTAACTCTACGAGTCCACATATTTTGCATTCCTGCACCCTTATTGATATTTGTCCAACAAAGTGGAGCTGCAATAAAGTTTGAGTCTGAAGAAGCTACCCATGGATTTTCAAAACCTTCTGTCCAAGGGAATGTTGTAACCAAATCACAAGCTGTTACACCTGTTATAGGATCTGACCATTCACTTTCTTCTGTTGCTGAACAAAGAGATTTTACTTTAAATTTATACACAGAAGAAGAAGTAAGTGTTGTAAAAGTGTATGGATTGCTTGTTGTTGTTATAGAATCAGCTGTCTCCCAGTTTGTAGAATCTGAAGGCATATATTTTATTGTCCAGTTAGAACCTGTTGCATCTGTCCAACCAAGATCTAGTCCTGTTGTTGTTGGATTTGAAGAGACAAGTGCTGAAGGTGCTGGGCAAGAAACTGCAGCAATATGGACGTCATCTAAACATAAAGGATATCCATATTTATCCCAGCCCTCAAAAGCTAATTGATAAGTTGTAGATGTACTGTTTAAAGGTAATGATACATGTGTCCATGCTGATGTTGCACTAGTATAAGTAGACATCTCTGTCCATGTACCTGTAGATGATGTATCTGTACGGTAATAAACTGTAAGGTAATTAACATCACCACCCCAACTATTATTTTGATAATAGAATGACAAAACTGGATTTGTTATTCCACTTAAGTCAAACACTGGAGAAACCAACTTGGTTTTATTACCATTTGAACTGTGAGAAAACTTTGCCATGTAAGTTCCCTCATAAGGACTAATTGTCCCACTGCCACTTGCTGATGTAACCCGTGTCCAGGAATTAGTGCCAGAAACATAAACTTGTGTCCAGTTGGTTAAACCACTCTCAAAACCATCACTCCACGGGAATGTAGATACAACGGTTTGTGAAAAACCTGAGATAGCGAGCAATGTCGCTATCAAAAAAACGCATACTTTTTTCATACTTTTTATTGTATTAAGTTATTAAAATGTTATGTTCATCGCTTAAAAGCCCTTTGTTTTATTCAAGACGATTTATGCAATAAATCAGGCGCAAATATATGACAAAAAATCGTTTTGACAAATTTTCCACCCAAAAAAAACAGATTTCTATTTGTCTTTTTTTTCAAACACACTGATAATAAAAAAGTAAAGCAGCCAAAAAATACATTTGGCTGCTCTTGTTTTGTATATTGAAAAAGAAAAATTATTCTGCCTCTTGTTCTTTTGAAGTTTCTTCATAAGCCTTCAAAAGTTCAGTTTGAACATCTGTTGGCACTGGCTGATATTCTTTATATTTCATTGAGAAAAAGCCTCTACCACTTGTCAAAGAAGACAATGCTGTGGAATAACGATAAGTCTCTGCCAATGGAATTTGTGCTTTGACAACTTGATTTGCTCCCACAGAGTCCATGCCCATAACAATAGCACGACGAGCTTGCAAATCTGTCATAACTCCTCCCATCATATCAGCAGGCACCTCAACTTCTAATTCATAGATAGGCTCCAAAATCTTAGGCGCAGCTTTCTTGAATGCTTCCTTGAATGCATTTCTTCCTGCAAGTTTGAAAGCCATTTCATTACTATCTACTGGGTGCATCTTACCATCATATACATTAACAACTATATCACGTGCATAAGAACCTGTCAATGGACCTTCTTCCATTTTTTCCATAACACCCTTTAGGATTGCAGGCATAAACCTTGCATCAATAGCTCCACCAACAATGCAGTTGTTAAATATAAGTTTCCCTCCCCAAGACAACTCGTGAGTTTCGCTAGCACGAATTGGGTATTTCTTTTGTTGTGATATACCATCATAGTAAGGTTCAATAAGCATATAAACCTCTCCAAACTGACCTGCTCCACCGGATTGTTTCTTATGACGATAAGAAGCCTCTGCTGGTTTTGTGATTGTCTCACGATAAGGAATCTTTGGAGCCATAAGTTCAATCTTTATCTTATATATATTGTCAAAGAACCATTTTATTGTGTTTATATGCAACTCTCCCATACCACTGAGGATTGTTTGCTTTAATTCCCTTGACAACTCAACGTGCAAAGAACGGTCATGCTGACAATATTCGTTAAGCAATGTTCCCACCTTCTCATCATCTGTGCTCTCTATTGCTTTAATAGCTGTAGAGTAAATAGGAGCCGGGAAATTAATAGGCATAACTTTGTCATCAATATTCTTGATTGTAGTAAGTGTTGCATTTGTTTTAGCATCTTTCAATTTGATTGTGCAAACAATATCTCCTGCCATTGCTTTTTCCACTTCCACTCTGTTCTTCCCACAATTGACAAGCACTTGAGAAATTCTTTCCTTTGATTGACTCTTTGCATTCACAAGATCCATACCTTTGGCAAGCTCACCGGAAATAACTTTCATATAAGACATTTCTCCCAAGTGTTGCTCTGTTGAAGTCTTGAAAACAAAAAGAGCTGTTGGTTTTGAAGAATCATAAGATACATTAGTATTGTTTTCAAATGATTTTCTTGCAATAGACTCATTAGGTGAAGGAACATTAAATGTTATAAACTCAAGCATACGACCAACACCCACATTGTCCTTGGCAGAACAACAAAGCACTGGGTAAACTGTGCGAGCATCAAGTCCAAGTTTCAAACCTCTTCTGACTTCTTCAATAGAAAGATCTCCTTTATCAAAATACTTTTCCATTAAATCATCTGCTCCAGAGGCTGCATTTTCAACCAAAGCCAAACGCAATTTTTCTGCTCTTTCTTGTTCTGAAGCTGGTATTTCTGAAACTGTAGCCTTACCATCTTTATATGTATACATTTTTTGCATAACAAGGTCAATGAAAGAATTAAATCCCACTCCTTGATTGATTGGATACTGTACTATTGTTATCTTTTCACCAAAGAATTCTTTCATCTCATTTATTTGCTCATCAAAATTAGACTTTTCAGCATCAAGTTGATTCATTGCAAACATTATAGGAATATTGAATTTGTCAGTATATTTGAAAGCAATCTCTGCTCCCACTTCAATACCTATCTGAGAGTTTATCACAACAACAGCTGTTTCTATTGCATTCAAAGCTGCAACAAGTTCTCCCTGAAAGTCTGAATATCCGGGAACATCTAATATATTTATTTTCTTGTCGCCATATTCTGTATATAAGAGTGTTGAAACAACAGAGTTCTTTCTGTCTATTTCAATATCCCTATAATCAGAGATAGTGTTTTTGTCCTCAACGCTACCGCGACGAGTAATCACCCCTCCCTCAAAAGCCATAGCTTCGGCAAGGGTTGTTTTGCCTGATTTAGCACCACCAACTAAGGCAATGTTTTTGATTTCTGATGTCTGATATACTTTCATATTCTCTATAATTATTTTGTTTTATCGTGTCTTTTTGACAATAAAATGAAAGGGCAAAGATATGTTTTATTAGCTAAATAAACAAGAAAAAAGTTACCCTCAGAGTATTTTTCTTCATTTTCTCCAAAGCCAAAAAACACTATCTACTCTTAATATATCTTGTTTCTAAACCACAAAAAATAAAACAAAGATTCAGTGTTATTATGATTTGATTATCGCAAAATAGAATCAAACTTTAAGGGCGGCAAATCAAATAATAATTTCTTAGAAACCGCAAAATACTCCTGACAATATTATACTATTAGAACTCTTACCCCTGATCAGAAAAAGAAAAGGTTTATCAAAACTATAGCTTTGCGGTGAAGATTGTACCATGTCTTGATCTTGATTTTGAGAAGATAGCATTTTCAGCTCTTCTTCCAAAGGCTTTTTTACCCTAACCTTTGAATGAATAACAATAGAAGGCATCTTGTATACCGTATCAAAGGACAAAGTTGGCAAAGATAAGTTACAACTTGTCTTTTGTGAAATATTTGGGAAAGAAATCTGCAGATATTTTTCCTCTAATTTATCTATAATATTCTTGAAATCCTGTTCTGAAAACGTCTTTACAAAAGAAAGCATATCCATTTGCTTAGCTTGCACCAGCATAAGAGAGTAATTACCATTACCTATTGGAATATCACAAACCAGTACTTTGTCATTTTGATAAATAGAAAAGTTATTGACTAGAGTAAAGAACTCTAATTTCTTGGTTTGCTCTTTTTGCACAACCTTACCTCTTTTTTTTACACTAATAGGTGGACAATTAAATGTATTATGGCTTGTATGCAAAGCATCTTTATATATTAGAGGAAAATTAAATTTCTGATTTATAACCACAGTGCTATCTTTCAAAATATGTTCTTGACTTTCTATGTCTATGGTTGAGTCAATAGACTTAATTATATCTTTAATAGAAGAAATACTTTCAAACAAAGAGTTTGTGTCTTGCAAAGAAAATCTTGACCTAAAAGAAGCCACATAACCACTATCTGCCACATCAAACACATATCTGACAACACTAATTGGTGAGAAAGAAAAAGAGGTAAGTGAATCTGTTTGATTGAGCAATAGAAATTCAAAAGCATTGGTCAGTTTAAGAGTGTTTATGTCCTCAGCAGAGAAAGCCTCAGCAGGAGTTCCTACAAGTTTAGGAGCAGAAATAGAAACGCCATAATCCCCTGCTTGATTTTTTTTGCCACAAGCAAAAATCATTGCAATCACCCCAGAGAATAACAATAAGATAAATAAGCGTTTAGCCTTGCACATAAAATTTTTATTTACAATTCGCTTGCAAAAATACTTCTTTCCTTTTACATTTGCAAAATTTTTGGGTTAAACATTTTATCAGATGAAAGGATACATAGGCACCAAAGTCTATACAGAGCAACAAGGAAAACAAGAAGCCATGGCTTATTGCAGCAAAGAAGAAAGGACACAAAAAGATGTCTTTGAAAAGCTCACAAAGCTGGGACTTAATAGCCAAGAAGCTGACAATGTTATTGCATATTTGATTTCTGAAGGATTTATCAATGAAACAAGATATGCAAATCTATATTGCATAAGCAAGTTTCATCAAAACAAATGGGGAAAAACCAAAATAAAATTCTCACTTAAACAAAAAGGACTCTCAAACAAATGCATAGAAGATGCTTTAGACACCATAGACAATCAAGAATACTGTAACGTATGTCTTGTGGCAGCCAAAAAGAAATTTGAGTCATTGAAAGGAAATGGCGACCAAATGTCTATAAAAAGACAAAAGACTGCTGCCTTTCTTGCCACCAGAGGTTTTGAGTTTGATTTAATAAACAAAATACTTGACAGCGTATGCGCAAAATAATGATTTCAAAAATTCCTCATTGGTTTGAGTGGTTGCTTTTGAAGACTTATCTTTTCAAATTCTCAGGCTCAGAGAAAATTCTCTATCTTACTTTTGATGATGGCCCTGTTCCAGAGGTTACCCCTCAAGTATTAGAACTTCTGAAACGCTATAATGCAAAAGCAACTTTCTTTTGCGTTGGCGATAATGTAGAAAAGCACAATGACATATATAATAACATACTTAGCAATGGACACTCTGTAGGCAATCACACTTTTAGCCATATCAAAGGTTGGAATTGCTCAAACAGAAAATACTTTAAGGATGTTAAAAAGGCTTCTAAAATAATCAGCTCTTGCCTATTTCGCCCTCCCTATGCTCGTATATCTCCAAGGCAAGCCCATTTTTTAAAACAACAATACAGAATTATTCTTTGGAGTGTGATAAGCTATGATTACAACCGACATTTAAAGAGAGAGAGAGTTTGGCAAAACGTACAGTCTTCAGTAACAAATAATGATATAATTCTCTTTCACGATAGTATAAAAGCAAAAGAGAATATGCTTTATGCTTTAGAAAAGACACTAAGCGTATTCTCAAAGACAGGATATAGGTTTTGCGCTATTCCTATGAGATAATAAGTTTGATTTACTTATTTAGATAAACTTGTTTTGGAACTGTCTCGCCTTCAAGGAGTCTAACAGTAGATTTTCCTGTACGAGTGTAACCCACAGCATCTGTTTTTGATACTTCAATATCTAAGATAGCTTCGTTATCAAAAGTAAAACGAGCCTCACCTTTGCTATCTGTTATACCTTCTTCATGAACAGCAGAAGAACCCTTTGCTACCACTACTTTGACTCCAGAGATAACCTCAGAGGTGTTTGTTACGTCTAAAACGGTTACAACTAACTTACATTTATTGTCATCTTTACAAGAAGAAAATGAAACAATTACGCAAGTCAAAAATACAAAAGCACAAAAAAATCTAACTATATTCCTTTTCATAACCCTAAAAATTTGTAATATTGCGGTCTAATTCGGAGTGCAAATCTAATAAAATTTTTAATATGAAAGCAAAGAGCAATCAACTTTTTAAATTAGCTGTCTTATTTTTAGGCATATTTTCTTTTGCATGGGCAGGTGCTTTTGCCCAATCAAAAGGCAAACAAACAATGGTTTTAATCCATACAAGTTATGGAAATATGAAAGCTGTTTTATACAATGAAACTCCACAGCACAGAGACAATTTCATTAAGCTTGCTAAGGAAGGATATTTCAATGGCACTCTTTTTCACAGAGTAATTGATGGATTTATGATTCAAGGTGGAGATCCATTGTCAAAAAACGCTCCAAAAGGACAAATGCTTGGTAATGGAGGCCCCTCTTACACTATTCCAGCAGAGTTTAACAAGGATTTAATCCATCAAAAAGGAGCCTTGGCAGCAGCAAGAGACAACAATCCTCAAAAGGCTTCAAGTGGTAGCCAATTTTATATTGTTCAAGGCAAACAGGTTTCTTCACAAATGCTGATGCAAATGAGCAAAAATCATTACACTGCTGAACAAAAACACATATATGAGACTGTTGGAGGAACTCCTTTCCTTGATAATGAATATACAGTCTTTGGACAGGTGATAGAGGGTCTTGATATTATTGACAAGATTGCTTCAGTTCAAAAGGATCGTAACGACCGTCCGCTTGAAGATATCCCAATGACAATAACAGTAATTGAATAAAGTAACACAACATAGAATGAAAGATAGAATTTTAGCAGAGATTGAAAAAGTAAAATCCCTAACCGCCATTGAGGCAGCAGACATTGAGAACATAAGAATACAATACTTAGGCAAGAAAGGCTTACTAAATGATTTATTTGCCCAATTTAAGACAGTGCCTAACCGAGAAAAGAAAGAAATAGGTTTGCTTCTTAATGACTTAAAGAAGTGTGCCGAGGACAAAATAGCAGAGCTAAAGCAAGACATAGAAAACAAACAAGCTGGCTGCTCACAAAAAGAAGACCTCACAAGACCAGCAAACCAAATAGAGTTAGGCTCACGCCACCCTATATCACTTATCAGAAATCAAATTATAGATATTTTCTCACATATAGGTTATACAGTGGAAGAAGGTCCAGAGTTAGAAGATGATTGGCATGTGTTTTCTGCCCTTAACTTCCCACCAGAGCACCCAGCAAGAGACATGCAAGACACTTTCTTTGTAGAAAAAAGAGAAGATGGCAACGATGCACTCTTGAGAACCCACACCTCATCTGTTCAAGTGCGTACAATGGAAAGACAAAAGCCACCTTTGCGTATTATAGCTCCAGGAAGAGTTTTCAGAAATGAGGCTATTTCTGCTCGTGCTCATTGCATTTTTCACCAAATAGAAGGATTATACATTGATAAGGATGTGTCTTTTGCAGACCTTAGACAGAATTTGCTTTACTTTGCCAAAGAAATGTTTGGTCAGGATAGAGAAATACGTCTCCGTCCTTCATATTTCCCTTTCACAGAACCAAGTGCCGAAATGGATATCTCTTGTAATTTGTGCGGAGGCAAAGGTTGCAATGTCTGCAAAGGAACTGGTTGGCTTGAAATCTTAGGTTGCGGAATGGTAGACCCTAATGTTTTGAAAGCATCAGGTATTGACCCAGAAGTATATTCGGGATTTGCTTTTGGAATGGGAATAGAAAGAATTGCAATGTTAAAATACGGAGTCAATGATTTGCGTCTGTACTTTGAAAATGACTTACGCTTCTTAAAACAATTCTCTTGCGCCTACTAAGTGTGCCACATGGCTGGCATTAGCAAAACAGACCAAAATACAAAACACCACTTTAGCAAAACAAAGTGGTGTTTTATTTTTCCCAAACAAAGCTTTAGCGCAGCCAAACAGTGATTTAGTGCCAACAACATGGCATGTTGAGCCACTGAATGACTGTTTTAATTTTCGCAATGACTGTTTTATTCAGCCAAGATGGCATGTTGTCTTTGCTGAGTCAGTCAAATAGTAAATTAGTTCTTGAAAAGCATTTTTTGAAACTTTGATTGGCGTGGCTAAATGTTTTATTCTCTTTTGGCAAACAAAGAAAAGAAAAATTGCTACCTTTGCACAAAATAATTTTTATGGCAAAAGGTAGAGTCATTCTTTCAACAGGAGCACATTATACGGTAATGCAGGAAGATGAAACACAACATAAGTGTTGCATAAGGGGAAATTTTAGGCTCAAGGGCTCAAAATCCACCAATCCTATCGCTGTTGGAGATTGGGTAGAGTTTATTTTGCCACAAGAAAACCAAGATGGAGTGATAACCAAACTCTATGAGCGACAAAATACTCTCACACGCCGAGCTACCAAACTTTCTAAACGCTCACATATCATAGCCTCTAACATTGACAAGGCTTTTCTTATCACTTGTCTTTCCAATCCCGAAACTCCGCTTGGCTTTATTGACCGTTTTCTTTGTGAGGCTGAAAGCCAAAAAATAAAGACTGTGATTGTCTTCAACAAGATTGACCTTTACAATAGAGAGATAAGAGCCAAAGCTGATAGAGTTTTGGAAATCTATCGCTCCATTGGCTACACTTGTATTGAAGTTTCAGCCCTGAAAGGCACAAATATAGATATACTAAAAGAAAAAATGAGAGGTCAAACCTGTCTTTTCTCAGGCAATAGTGGCGTGGGCAAGTCAGCTCTTTTGAATGCCATTGATCCTGCCTTAGCTTTGAAGACTGGAGAGATATCTTCCAAACACCTAAAAGGGAAACACACAACAACATTTGCCCAAATGTTTCGTTTGTCATTTGGTTGTGATGTGATAGATACTCCAGGTATAAAAGAATTTGGAATGTTTGATTTCAAAAAAGAAGAGATTGGGCTTTATTTTCCAGAGATGAAAGCAAGATTAAGTGGGTGTCAATACTATAACTGCAAGCATGAAAGCGAGCCAAACTGCGCAATAAAACAAGCAGTCAAAGACGGAGAGATTTCTATTGAAAGATACACCAACTATTTGAACATAATGCACGGCGAGGAATTGACTATAAAGGAGTGGGAAGATAGATAAAAGGAATGAGAGCAGTTATCCAAAAAGTAAAACAAGCAAGTGTGAATGTGGAAGGCTCACCATACAGCTCAATAAACAAAGGACTTTTAGTTCTTTTAGGAATTGAAGATGCGGACAGGCAAGAAGACATTGAATGGCTTGCAAAAAAGATAATCAATCTAAGGATATTTGAAGACCAAAACCAGATTATGAATCACTCTATCTTGGATATTGAGGGCGAGATATTGGTTGTGAGTCAATTTACTCTTATGGCTTCAACCAAGAAAGGCAATCGTCCAACATACCTGAGGGCTTCAAAACAAGAATTCTCAGAACCTATGTACGAAAAGTTCCTTGCCTTTATGCAAACCCTTATTAAGAACCCCGTAAAACATGGTAAATTTGGCTCAATGATGGACATCACTCTTGTAAATTGGGGACCTACAACAATAATCATTGACACCAAGAACAAAGAATAAAACTAACCCAAAAAGCAAACAATGAATATAAAGACATTTTTTTTGATTTTAGCTGTAGTAACAGTATTATTGCTTATTTGTTTTGCACTCATAGGCATAAAGATTTTAATAAAGAAAAACGGAGAATTTAAACGCTCATGTTCTTCCGTTGATCCATACACAGGAAAGAGGCTAAATTGCATTTGTGGCAAAGAAAGTGTGCTTGATTCTTGTGAAAATGACTCAAAACATTACGAGCCTTTGGAAGTAAATAAAGAGTTACTCAAAGAAGCCTCACTTTTTAAGCAAGATAATAAGGATTAAATTATAAGAATCTGTATTGTTCCGATAGTTTTCACTCTTTGCATTGCATACTTATAGCCTTTGAATAAATTATACAGACATATATTGGCACTATGTGAGCTATATGCTAAACCAAATCCAGATATAATAAAAAAGAAATTAACTCCCATTGCTGGATTATGGAAAAAATAATCATAAATATTTGGATTCTCAACCCCAGAAAGAAACTTAAAATGGGGAAAAATAATTATCATTAGCATAAAAAACCTCAAACTTGTAAGCGTATCAATTCTGCTTTTCAAGCTCTTACTATATTGGTAAGGGTATGCTCATTATTCATATCCTATTGTAGTGAGTTTTTATATGATAATAGGCTATACTAGCCAAATAAATATCAATAAATTTGTGGACCTGCAGGGAGTCGAACCCTGGTCCAAACAAGAAACAAATATTCTTTCTACATGCTTATTTTGTTTTTGATTTTCGTAGAGAGAATGAGAACAAACACCCTAAACTCTCTCTTATCTTCTTAAATTTTTCACCGTAGTCTAAAAGCCAAATCACGGCTATTCTTTCTAACCTTGCGTCCCTTTGCCCTTAACTGAAAGAATTAAGTCTTGGAGGAACGTCTCGCTCGCACAACTTTGTACGATAAAGCTAACTTACTAAACTTCGGTTAAGCAGCAAGAGCGTAATTTTCTTCGCCAATTAATTTTTTGCAACCTAGTTTAAAGACATCTATTGCTTGTGTCTGCATGCTTAAATAGCCATTTACCTTGCTGTCAAAACCAAGTCAAGCCCAATAACTACTATATAAAAAGAAAGAGCCTTATTACTAAGGCTCTAATAACTAATACCCTTTAAACTGCGGTCCGGACGGGACTCGAACTCGCGACCCCATGCGTGACAGGCATGTATTCTAACCAGCTGAACTACCGAACCATGATTTTTCTCTATTTTCTATAGAACTATCTCCTTTAAAGAGAGTGCAAAAATACTACTTTTTTTGATACCTGCAAGTTTTTTGGTGCAAAAATTTTATTTTATTGAGTTTCTCAACCTTTGAAATAGCTCAAAAAGCACTATACCACAGGTAACTGCAATGTTTAAAGAATGTTTTGTTCCCCATTGTTCAATTTCTATTACTCCATGGCAAATATCTATCACTTTTTGGTCTACTCCATCAACTTCGTTTCCAAAAATAATGGCAATAGGACTTTGGTTTGCCAAAGTAAAATCTTGCAATTTTATGCTGTCTTTTGTCTGTTCAACTGCATAAACCAAATACCCTTGAGCTTTTAGCCTCTGGACTGCCTGCAAAGTGTCATTGCAATAATCCCAAGGCACAGTATCTGTTGCCCCAAGAGCTGTTTTGTTTATTTCTCTATGAGGGGGAGTGGGTGTTATGCCACAAAGCATAATTTTTTCCACTCTAAAAGCATCAGAGGAGCGAAAAGCACTTCCCACATTATTCATACTCCTAACGTTATCCAGGACAACAGTCAGCGGAGTCTTTGATGCACTTTTGTATTGCTCTGCACTCATGCGTCCGAGTGCTTGCATGGATAGTTTCTCTCTCATTGTACCCTTATTCCAAGTGGAAAATAAATGTTTCTGTCCTCATTATAGAGCAAAGGAATCTCGTAAAGTACTTTTTTATTTATCTCAAGAGTAGCTGTATTTATATTCCACAGCTCTCCTATCTTCAAAGTCTTTATGTCTTCTGGCAATATATCAGAAGAAGTCTCTACTTTCTGTTCTTGACCCGTTTCTTCATTGGTAACAAAAACTGATTTCATTTCCACAAACAGCTTATCCACCTCCTTTGGAGCAGCAAAACGTGAACCGTCTGCTTTGTATATGCAAGCCTCTTTTGCTTTTGCCTTTGCAAACATTGAACTCACATAAGGATTTTGCTCAGGATACTTGAGGGGTTGGCATGAAATAATTGTATCTGTTATTGAAAATATTTCCTGGGGCTGAGACTTCCCTTTTTTCTCTTTGCTTTGTGGCAGTTGTGTTAGCTCACTCTCTGGGAAAACCCAAAAGAGCTCCATTTTTACAGTATCAATTTTGTCCTCAGAGAAAGAATGATAACGCACAAGTGTTGGTGCATAAGCCTTAACCTTCTTTTCCAAAGCCAATGTCTTGTAATTGTAATTGACAAACTCCTCAAAAGAGTACTCAGATACATAAGGCAAAATAAATTTCCAAACACTATCTTTTTTCAGTGTGTGATTAAAATTCTTCTTTTCAAAAGCTATAACTCTATTAACCACACTGTCAAGTGGTAATTCTCTCTTGCGGACATCATATATCTTAACTTTATTTTCCTTTACAGCCTTTAGAATTATGCGTGCAAGATTATCACGATAGTAACCTGTGATATGCTCATATTTGTTTGGTATAAGACTACCATCAATCTCCCATGCAGGATTTAAAACCCCTACTTTGTGATATTCATGTTCTATTGAGTAATTTGCTTCTTGAGCTTTTGCAAAAATGAAAAGAGAACACAAGATTGTAAATGCAAATATTCGTTTCATCTTTCTTTTCTCCTATTTCTTTCGTACATAATATAAAGGCATTTTCCCACGCGAAGAACCGTCAGGACCTATGATATCAATCATTGGTGTCAAATAATTGACCTCTTTAATAAATTGCATAGCAGAAAAATCAAATAACCACTGATCTCCAAAACGCAAAAAGTTTATGTCCTCTGGTGTATAATAAGCCATTACCACAGCATTAGAGTCAGCTAATTGCACCATGAGTTCATGTCCTTTTCTTTTGGTTACTTCCAACTTTGTTAAGGCATCTGTTGCTATTGGTTGCGCATATACTTTTATCTCTCCTGACTCTGCCTTATTCATATAAGTACCAAAGTATGGTATAGAATACTCTGCTTCCAAATGGCTATCCCACCAATGATAAGGAGCACGGTTATATATTGGCATTGTGTATTGAAGATTTCTTTCAATGCACAGAGTATCTTTTAAAGATGGTTGTTTATCTGGGTAAATCCAACCTATATCAAAAGAGAATACTGGTTTTGTTGCCAAATCATCACTATCTATTAGTACAGTATCCTTGCGTATAATCAAATTATAACCTACCACTTTTTTGTTTATAAGCATTGTTTGAGGGTTATAAGTCCATTTTTCTTGAAATTTAATCTCTCTGATATCGTCTTCAAATAGTTTAGTGAGCATCTTATCGGTCAAAGTGTCTTTGAAATGTTGCTTATACGCTATTTTGAGACTGCGAGACATGCTATCAAAAGACACAGTGTCGTGTTCCATATCCATAAGATAGAGTTTCTTTTCTTTGACTTGCTTCAAAACAGCGTCTGTCATTTGCCAAAAGAAACGTTTGTCTACCAAAAAATCATACGCAATAGAGTCCTTACTCTGTGTTTGCAACACTCTTGGTGCCACAACACTGACTTTGTAAACTATCTCTTGACTCAAAGGCTTTTGTTGCGCAAAAGATACTAATGAAAATAAAAACAAAGGAAGCCACAAGAGCTTCCTAAAATCTAATTTACTTATCATTACGTACTAAAATTTCGTCTATCATTCCATATTCCTTAGCCTCTGGAGCTGTGAGCCAAAAATCTCTGTCTCCATCTGTTTGCACTTTTTCTATTGGCTGACCTGAATGGGCAGAAATAATTGAATAGAGTTCGTGTTTAGTTTTCAAAATCTCCTTTGCTGCTATTTCAATGTCTGAAGCCTGTCCTTCTGCTCCACCCATTGGTTGATGAATCATTACACGTGAGTGTTGCAATGAAGAGCGTTTGCCTTTGGCTCCTGCGCACAAAAGAACTGAAGCCATGGAAGCAGCAAGTCCAGTGCAAATTGTTGCAACATCTGGTCGAATGTATTGCATTGTGTCATAAATTCCCAAACCTGCATGAACATAACCTCCAGGAGAATTGAGATAAATTTGAATATCCTTATTGTTATCAACACTCTCTAAGAACAAAAGCTGTGCCTCAATTATATTTGCAACATCATCATCAATAGCTGTGCCAAGAAAGATAATTCTTTCCATCATCAAACGTGAGAAAACGTCCATTTGAGCCACGTTCATTTGTCTCTCTTCAATGATTGTAGGGTTAATGTATGCACTTTTGAGATGTTTTGAATAATCATCTAATGTTATACTGCTTATTCCTCTTGAATAAGTGGCATATTTCTTAAATTCGTTGTTTATGTCTTTCATATCCGTTATTTGTTTCTCTTGATTAATTTCTCTGCAAAGGTAATAAGATTTGTTTTTCTATTGCTATCAATATTTATTTTTTCAAGCTGTGCAAATGCTTTTTTGTTGTAGCTGAGCATATCTTGCATTGCGTTTTGTCTTACTTCCATGGTCTCATACAAAGCCTTTAGCCTCTGTTCTGTTTGCTCTATTGAAAGCCAATTTTCATTAGAATACAAAGAAATGAGTTCTGCCTTAGTTGTTTTGTCTGCCTTTTGAATAGCAGTCAAATAAAGATAAGTCTTTTTTCTGTCTGCAATATCTTTGCCCGTTACCTTACCAAAAGCCTCTAAATCGCTCCAACAATCCAACAAATCATCTTGTATCTGAAAGGCTATACCAATATTCTCTCCAAAAGCATAAAGACTGCTTACCTCTTCTTGGCTTGCCCCAGCCACTATTGCACCCATAGCCAGCGCTGTTGCTATTAGAACTCCTGTTTTCTTGCGTATCATTTCAATGTATTCTGCAAGAGTTACGTCGTTTCTTGTCTCAAAACACATATCCATAGCTTGTCCTTGACATACACCAATGCTTCCAAGGGTCAAAGTTCTGGTTAGTTGTGCTAAAACCTCATCTTTGTACTCAAACAAATAAGTATAAGCCAAAGCAAACATTGTATCCCCAGACAGAATTGCCGTATTAGTGTCATACTTATTATATACAGTTAGCTTACCTCTTCTTAACGGAGAGGCGTCCATTATGTCATCATGTAGCAAGGTGAAGTTATGCAACACTTCCACAGCCTTAGCTGCCCCATAAGCCTTTTGTGTTGGGCAAAAAAACATATCTGCTGCCATTAAAACAAGCAATGGGCGTATTCTTTTACCTCCTTGATGCATTGCATAGTCAATAGGTTCGTATAAAGTCTTAGGATTGTTAGTGAAATTTTCGTTTTCTATAACAAAAATGGCCTCTTGTTGCAATTGCTCTATGGTTTTCATTTTCTTTGTTTGTCTTTTTACTGTTTTGTTTTGGCAAAGATAATGCTTTTCTTTTAAAGAAAGAATATGAACAAAAAGATATATTTTCGATTTCTTTGTTTGAGAAAAATATTATCAAACAGCACAAGTCTCTTTCTGTGTAATAATAAAACCATACTTGTTTTGAGAGTAAGAACTTTATGTTTAACTTTGCAACTTGTTTAATCAATACAACACATTTAGAATATGCTTTTCAACTCTTTTGGGTTTTTGATTTTCTTTCCTTTGGTTTGTCTGCTTTATTTCTTATTGCCTGACAGAAAAACCAAAAACGCCTTGCTTTTGGTTGCCAGTTATTATTTCTATATGAGTTGGAAACCTATTTATGCACTACTTATCATATCCTCTACTTTGATTACGTTTTTGTGTGGATTGCTTGTACAGAAGAACAATGATAATGCAAAACGAAAAAAGTTTTTCTTGGTCTGTTCTCTGATAATAAATTTTGGTATTCTCTTTGTTTTCAAATACTATAACTTTATCAACGAAAGCGTTTTTGATCTTATGTCCTCTTGTGGTTTAAATTGGCGAATAAGAAATCTTGATGTTTTGCTACCTGTGGGCATTTCGTTTTACACTTTTCAAGCTGTAGGCTACTCTATTGATGTCTATAGAGGTACACTCAAAGCTGAGAAAAATTTTTTCACCTATGCACTTTTTGTTTCTTTCTTCCCGCAACTTGTTGCTGGCCCTATTGAGAGAGCAAAGAATCTTCTACCACAGTTTTACAAAGCAAATGCTTTCTCATACAAAAACGCCACCGAAGGAATACGTCTTATGGTCTGGGGCTACTTTATGAAACTTTGTATTGCTGATAGAATAAGCGAATACGTGAATGCTATATATAACAATGTGCCTAATCACAACGGCAATTCTCTGCTCTTGGCAACCTTTTTTTTTACCTTTCAAATCTATTGCGACTTTGCAGGTTACTCAAACATTGCCATAGGAGCGGCAAAGTTTATGGGCTATGATTTAATGGAAAATTTCCATCGTCCTTACCTATCTTTGAATATCAAAGACTTTTGGAAAAGGTGGCATATCTCGCTTTCCTCTTGGTTTATGGATTACTTATACATTCCTTTGGGAGGTAACAGAGTCTCTTACCCACGTCATTTGCTCAATCTCTTAATCACCTTCCTTGTCAGTGGTGTATGGCACGGAGCCAACTGGACTTTTGTTCTCTGGGGCTTGACTCATGGAATATTTATCATTATCCACAACCTCTTAAAAAAATATATTGGCCAACCAAATCCAAAAACATTGCTTGCAAAAGCTATGAGTATTTTAGTTTGCTTTGTTTTAGTATCTTTTGCATGGATTTTCTTCAGGGCAAACTCTGCCTCAGATGCCTTTGAGATAATAAATAAGATTTTTACTCAAAGGGGCGAACTTTTCATTGGTAGCAAAACAGTATTGATACTCTCTTTTGTTTCTATTTTCATTCTCTTTGTTAAGAGCATAAAAGATGAGACAGGAATAAAGATAGGTTTCCTTCACTCGCAATCAAATCTTGTCAGTTATCTTTCAACAGTGCTGCTGATATCTTATATACTCTTGTTTGGAGCTTTGGAAGGTAGCCAATTTATTTACTTTCAATTCTAAGTGCAATGAGAAGAGAAATTACAAAATTCATTATTCATCTTGCTGCCTTAATGCTTGGCGTTGTTATAATGGACTTTGCTGTTGGTAAAACTGGTCAATGGCTACTAAAAAGACTTCCTGACTATGGTGACAGACTTATAACCAAACCCAACTTTGCACTCAACAGAGTTACGGCAGACATTTTGATTGTAGGCTCTTCGAGAGCAGATCATCATTACGTGCCTTTACAACTCAAAGACAGCATTGAAAAATACTCTCACAAAGACTTCTCCATATACAATGCAGGACAACATAATCAAGGCTTTAATTATTTTCTGTGTGTAATTGAATCAGCATTGCAAAGACACACTCCAAAAGTGATTATTCTTGATGTGGAGAATTTGTCTCTAATAGATAGTGAAACATTTCAAACAAAAGCTCTAAGACCTTACATAGACATAAATCCTATTGTAAAAAGTGAGCTTAGCAAAGTGAAGGGTAAAGAGGCTCTTTTCTTGAAGTCAAACTTGTATGATTTTAATGGACAACTTCTTCAGATTGTACTAAACACCACAGACAAAAGCACAGATTCAAATTCATTATATGGTTACGCTCCACTTTTAGAAACATTTGATGCTCGTACTTATGGAGGAGAAAAAGCATTGTCTTACGACTTTAAAACCAACATAAATCCCATGCCAAAAGAAGACTTTGAGAGAATAATCTCTCTTTGCCACAACAAAGACATTCGTTTGATTGTATGCATATCTCCAAATTATGGCTTGCAAGAGCACAACAACATGTCTTATATCACAATTCACTCCTTGTGTCAGAAAAACAATGTACCTTTTATAGATATGGAAAATGACAAGTTCTTTGATACAAAACCTTATCTTTTTTATGACCCAAATCATTTAAATAGTCGCGGAGCTGTTATCTTTACTTCGCAGTTCTTTGCAAAAGCAAAACCTTTCCTTACAGACATAAAATAAAAGAGTCCATCAAAATAAATTTGACAGGCTCTTTATTTGTTTTGCTAACTAAAGCAATATTGAGATTACAATGTATTAACTGGTTCAACAAGTTCTTTTCCTGTTTGAACAGCTTTAAGGTTTGCTGGAATAAGTTTGTGGTGTCTTTCTGGCAAAGAGTGTTGCAAACCCTTTTCAATAAATTCTTCTGTAACAACAGGCTTTATTTTAAGGAAAGCACCCAATACTATCATATTAAATACCTTTACCATTCCAAGTTCTGCAGCTTTCTCTGTTGCAGAAACCTTATAAATATTTATATCTTTACGTGTAGGAACTTTTGTAATACCATTAGGGTCATATAACAAAACTCCACCAGGTTTAACACTATTTTCAAACTTATCCAATGACTGTTGGTTAAGAATGATAGCTGTATCAAACTGGTTGATGATAGGAGAAGATATTCTCTCATCAGATATTATGACTGATACATTTGCTGTACCTCCACGCATTTCAGGACCGTAAGATGGCATCCAACTTACTTCTTTGTCTTGCATTGCTCCTGAGTAAGCAAGAATTTTACCCATTGATAAAACTCCTTGTCCTCCGAAACCTGCTATAATGATTTCTTCTGTCATTTCTTTACGTTTTTTATGGGTTTATTTATTTGTTACGTCTATTTGGTTAGTAATTCTTTCCTCAATAGGAAGAACTAATTTGCCATCTACCTTTATATCTCCTGGGATATACTTTTGGAACATATTATCTTCCATCCATTTGTTTGCAGCAACTGGAGTCATTTTCCAACCAGAGTTACATGTAGAAACAAATTCAACAAAAGATGTTCCCTTTTTATTCTTTTGGTTTTCAAAAGCTTGACGAACAGCTTTCTTTGCCTTACGAACAGCTGATGGAGTTTCAGCAGACTGACGAGTTACATAATATGTACCAGGCAATTCAGCAACAAGCTCTGTTATTTGCAATGGATAACCATTCAAATCTACTCTACGACCATAAGGAGAAGTAACTGTCTTCATTCCTAAAAGGGTTGTTGGAGCCATTTGTCCTCCTGTCATACCATAAATGGCATTGTTAACAAAGAAAATAATGATATTCTCTCCACGGTTGCAAGCATGAATAGTCTCTGCTGTTCCTATGGCTGCTAAGTCTCCATCTCCCTGATATGTGAATGTGTGATAGTCAGGGTGAAGTCTTTGAATTGCTGAAGCCAATGCAGGAGCTCTTCCGTGAGCTGCTTCAATGAAATCAACATCAAAATAATTATAAGCCAAAACAGAGCAACCAACAGGTGCAATACCTATAGTTATGTCTTGTATGCCCATCTCATCTATTACTTCTGCAATAATACGGTGAATTGTTCCGTGTCCGCAGCCTGGGCAATAGTGCATTACATTATCTGTAAGCACATTTGTCTTTTTGTAAACCAAGTTTTCTGGTTTAATTATATCTTGATCAAACATATCTTTTCTTACTTTTTAATGATTTTTTCCTCCATTGCCTCTAATACTTCACCAGGAGTTGGGATTATACCCCCATAACGTCCAAAGTATTCAACTGGACATTTGAACTGTGTTGCTAAACGAACATCTTCTACCATTTGTCCCGCACTCATTTCAACTGTAAGCATACCCTTAACTTTCCCTGCTAAACGTTGCAACTCTTCTGTTGGGAATGGAAACAATGTTATAGGACGAAGCAAACCAAGTTTCAATCCTTTTTCTCTTCCAAGCTGAATAGCCTTTTGAGCTATACGAGCACATGAACCGTAAGCCACAAAGATATAATCAGCATCATCACATTGAATTGCTTCAAATCTTGTGTCTTCTTTTTCCATTTGACGATATTTTGCTTGCAAATGGTGATTATGAACCTCTTGTTTGTTAGAATCAAGTTCCAAAGAAGTGATAATGTTGTGTCCTCTTGAAGCTGGTTTTCCAAAAGCAGCCCATGGAGAGTTCTTCTCTACTTGTGCCTTTGTCCAACGAGGGAGATAATCTCCAACATATACTTTTTCCATAACCTGTCCAATAGCTCCATCAGAAAGAATCATTACAGGAGTACGATATTTGAAAGCTATATCCCATGCTTGGAATACAAAATCATACATCTCTTGAACAGAAGCTGGTGCAAGAATATAGAGTTGATAGTCTCCGTGACCACCACCCTTTGTTGCTTGAAAATAGTCTGATTGAGAAGGCTGAATTGTTCCCAAACCAGGACCTCCACGCATAACGTCAACTATTAGACAAGGCAATTCTGCTCCTGCTATATATGTTATTCCTTCTTGCATAAGGCTGATACCAGGTGAAGAAGATGATGTCATTACTTTCTTTCCTGTTGCTGCTCCACCATATACCATATTGATAGAAGCTACTTCACTTTCGGCTTGTAGAACAACCATTCCGGTTTTCTCCCATGGCTTTTCTGCCATCAGGTGTTCCATAACTTCAGACTGTGGAGTGATAGGATATCCAAAATATCCGTCACAGCCTGAGCGAATTGCAGCCTCTGCAATCGCTTCGTTACCTTTCATTAATTTTAGCTCTTTTGCCATCTCTATTACGTTTAAATCTTTAATTTATAACTTTTTCTTGTAGACAGTTATCACACCGTCTGGACATACCATTGCACAACTTGCGCAACCAATACAATCGTCTTTGATTGGCTCAGCATAGTTGTAACCTTTACTGTTGACATTTTTTGATAAGGCTATAATTTGATTAGGGCAGTTTGCAACGCAAACTCCACAACCTTTACAACGATCCTTATCAACTACAATTGCTCCTTTTATTGCCATTGTTTTTGTGTTTTTTAATTGGTTATTATACTACTAATTTATCAAATTCAAAGTTCAAAATTATAACTTATTTCTCCAACTAACAAATTATTTCAGATAAATATTTTATTTTTGCCTATCCGAAAGGAGATAAAAATCTCCAAACGGAAGAGTTAAACAAATAAATTACAAACAAATAAAACAATTTATTATGGCAAAATTCTCTTTACCTGAGTTGCCTTTTGCTCTTGATGCATTGGCTCCTCACATTTCAGAAAAAACCCTTCAATTCCATTGGGGTAAACATCACCAAACTTATGTTGACAACCTCAATAAGTTAATTGAAGGCACAGAATTTTCTTCTGTTTCATTAGAAGAAATAATTTGCAAGGCTAACGGAGGCATTTTCAATAATGCTGCCCAAGTATGGAATCACACTTTCTATTGGCAAGGACTTACTCCTAATGCAAAAGAAAAACCTTGTGGCAAATTGCTTGCAGAAATAGAAAAAGAATTTGGCTCTTTTGATGCTTTCAAAGAGCAATTCACTCAAAAAGCCCTCACTTTGTTTGGAAGCGGTTGGACTTGGCTTGTAAAAGACAACATGGGTAAACTTGAAATCCTACAAACTCAAAATGCAGTTAATCCTTTAACAGAAGGTAAAACTCCTCTTTTGGTTTGCGATGTGTGGGAACATGCTTACTATTTAGATTATCAAAATGCTAGAGCTGCATATCTAAACAACTTCTGGCAAATAATAAACTGGGACAAAATAGAACAAAGATTGGGTTAATTATTTCTTTGTTTTAGTGACACGAAATCAAGAAATAATTTCTTAAAACAAAGAAATAAAATCTTGAAACTTCGTTTTTCTATACACAAAAAAGGCTTACAAAGAAAATTTGTAAGCCTTTTGCTTATAATCTGTAATCAAAGATTACTTAAGGATTAGCACTTTCTTACCAATTAAAGTTTTGTCCTTAGTTATCATTAAAATATAAGTTCCTCTCTCAATAGAGGACAAATCTATTTGAGCTCTGCCACTAAGATTTTGACGTGCAAATATTGTTTTGCCTAACACATCAATCACTTTCACATCTATAGTTGCTTCTTTATCATTTGCAACAAGAGTAAAGCTTCCATTGCTTGGATTTGGATAAACTGTAAATTCTCTATTTACATTCTCCACATCATCAAGTCCTATTAAACTGCTTACAACTATCTTTATAGCATCTGTTGTTTTTGAAGGACAAGCTCCGTTTTGAACAACAACACGATATTGATAAGTTCCTTCATCTTGCAATGTTTCTGAAAAAACATTCAATAAACCTGTGCCACTAAGAGAAGCCCAAGATGATGAATTCTTTTTACGTTGCCAAGTATTAATACTTCCTGTATTTCCACTCAAAGTAATATCACCAGTTGATCTTCCAACACCAATAGAATCCTTTAAAGCAGTAAGTTGTCCTGCAACAGTAGGTGGAACAATGCCTACAAACACTGAAGCAGATGTATCTACCTTATCAGCAGAAGTTACAACACGACAAAAATATGTAGGAGTTGTAAGAGTAGAAGGAGTATAGTTTTGGTTGCCAGAATTGCTTGTTGTAACGCTCCATATTGAGTTATCACTGCTTTGCAACCAACGATACTCATACACTCCACTACCTCCCTGAGGCACTGTTGCAACAATAGTTGGAGTTTCTCCAGTTTCGCAAGCTGCAAATGTGCTATCAACAATAGTATTGTTTGTTATATTTGTACTTGGTGTAAGTATTGAATATTGTTCTCCATAGGTTACACCATTAGTGTTAATACCGTATGCACGATAATAATAACGAATACCTCTTCTTAGAGTATCAATACTAACACTTATTGTGTCTAAAAGTGTAGCTATGTGTTTGCCATCTCTAATTCTTGGATATGGAACAGAAGAAATAACAAATCCTGCCTCAGTTGTAGCTGTACCAAGTGTTGAAGCTGTGATTGTACCTTTCAAGATAGCTGTTGTTGAATCTGTAAGAGTAGCTTGCAAAGTCTTAACACCAACACCATAACTACTACCTCCATTAATCTTGAATGTTATATAGTTGTTTGAAGAGTTATACGTAATATCGCTTATTCTTACACCTGAAGGATATCCGTCCCACGAACGTAAGCTATTTGTTGTGCTATCACTAAGTGATGTTACATGACTACTGCCTGGATAAAACATGTTAGCCATATTAGAATAAGAATAAGATATAGAGGATTCATAGCCATTGAATACTCCGTCTGCAGAACGAACCTGTAAAGAGTTCCTTGATGAATAGCAATTCAAACAATTATCACTCCAACCATAAGCATTAGAAGATTCATCTACGTGTATCATAAACATTCCACTGCTTTCACCATTATAATTTCTGTAATTGATAAGTGAATAGTGCATATAAGCATTCCAACCCAAGAAGTCTTTATTCTCTAAATAAAAATATTCTCCAGGTGTTGGAGTATTTATTCTGAAAACTAAAGCCGAATCCGTTGTAGGAATTGCTGTAATATCCATAACCATATTGCTATCTATTACATACGGAGTAGCCCAACCCAAAAGAACTTTTGAATAAGCATTGTATAAAGGAGGAGTATGTCCATCATTATTATAATTCCCTGCATCCATAACATCTAATCCACCAAAAGTCTTTGAAATTCCATTTGTAGCATAATCAGTATCATAATAGTCAGGAAGACCCAAAACGTGTCCCATTTCGTGAACATGAACTCCTATACCAGTAATAGAACCATTGTCTCCACCTTGACGCTCACAAGCACAAGAATAGCTATATATTTGTACTCCGTCTAAAACCAAAGAAGTTGTTAAATGACTCTCGTGAGGCCAAACTGAATTTGCTGGACCTCCGTCAGCTTCTCCACCTCCTGCATAAATAACATGTACTCCATCAACTTTTCCGTCATTATTATTGTCATATTGAGAAAAATCAATTACACTATCCACAGCATTGCAAGCATCAATTATCATTTGCTTAGCATTGTTGTCTTGATATGGAGTGTTGCCTCCATAATATGCTCTTGTCTGTGGCAAAGTAATAGGTCCTTCTATAACACATTGCATATCCAATTTACCATAAGAGTTATCTGAGAAATACTTTCTCAAACTTCCAGAAGAATAGTTCATATCATTGAACATTGATTCAAAGTTAGCCTTTGAATATGTAAAAGACTTATCTGAATACTGAACCAGAATAACCAAAACCTTTCTTATACCTGTTGTTTTGCCATTAGGCGCAAGCTTTGTACCATGATACATAGCCTTTGTTAAAGAAAGCTTTGTTTGCATTTGTGCTTGAGAAAAACGCAATTTTTTTGATATTGAATACAAAAACGTATTGTCAGCATTTGAACGCAAATCCGCATTTCTTGCCATAACTCCTGAAGGCACCAAGTCTTCATTCTCGTTTAACATAGCATATTCCAAATAACCTTGTTTGTTATACATTAATGTATAACCATCTTGACTCTCTATCCAGTTTATTCTTTCGTCTCCAAAAATATAAACTGAGATTTCTTCTCCATTGGGTTGTGAGAGTTTGACCAATCCCGGATAGGCTGGGACTGCAAAAGCACTTACTCCCACCAAAAGCATTGCTACAAAGAGCAATTTTGAAATAATCCTTCTCATAAATATTATTTTTTTATTGTTATTATCTGCTGTAATTGCATTTGCTCATTCTTTAAGACAAGCAAATAGTGTCCTGAGTTTAAAAATCCCAAATCAAATTTATTGTTTCCACTACTTATCACAACACTTTGTTGGCTTTTTATTTCCTTACCATTCATATCATATACAAATAAATTACCTACAAAAGCCTTATCTGAGGAATAATTGATATTTATCTGTCCTTGTGTTGGATTTGGATATACTGTTATTTTATTATCACTATTTGTAATCTTATCTAAGCCTATGCCTTGTTTAACATAAGTGAAATCTTGTCCTGAAGTATCAGTAGGGCAAACTCCGCTCTTCACAACAGCTCTATAATAATACATTCCTTCACTTGTTGGGAAATCTGTAATCATGACACTATCAGCTGTTAAAGGAAGTGTTTCCCATAGATAGCCTTTTTTCTTTCTTTGCCAATTAAGAATATTACCAGTGTAAAGTCTCAAATCCATTGTTGCACCTTGAGCAATAGTTGTTGAGTCTTGAACACGGAATACATTGCCTGCAACTGTTTGAGGGAAGACATGAACAAACACAGTATTGCTGGTATCACTGACATTGAATGAATAAACCACTCTTTTGAAATAAGAAGATGTTTTTGCTCTATAAGAATAATAAGTATCTTCTATTCTAAAATCAGCATCTTCGGCACTATCCCATACAATATTATCTGAACTTTGAAGCCATAAATAAGAATATGAGCCATTACCTCCTGTTAGTTGCATGCCACTCAAAGCTGCTGAAGGTGAGTTGTAACAAAGCTGTTGAGAACCTGTAATAGTATTATTGAATATCGGAGTGTAAGGAGTAGTTATTGAATATGTGTTTCCATAGCTTGTTCCATAAGAATTTGTAGCAAAAGCACGAACATAGTACGTTGTATGTGATTGAAGAGATATTATACTATCTATAAATGTTCCAATACCTGCTCCTGATGCCTTTACCATATCTGTTTCTATTGTTGGTCTTGTGTTTGTTGTTGAATAACATATTCCTCTTGAAGTAACTGCAGCAAGACCTTGGTTTGTTACATTTCCTTCTACCTTTATACTATTATATGTTTGAAGTGTTACACTAACTGTTTGCACTATTGGTACCTGAAGAATTGCATACACCATTATGCTATCCACACATATTATATTTTCTGCTGTTGTATTGCCCTCAAAAGCTATGTAATAATTATCGGCAACATTTGGCAGGGATAAAGACACCTTAGCCCATGTTGTTTGTTGAGCTAAAAGTGTTGAAAGAAGTGTCCAAGCGCCCTCTATACCCACTCTGTAATATACTTTTAATTCTCCTTGTGAAGAAGGTTTTGCATAATAGAAATTCAGACTGCTTGAATCCTCATTTGCAAGATTCATTATAGGAATTTGTAATTTTGCTGTGGCTGTTTGTGAAGGCTTAAACATATAAAAATTTTCTCCTTCCAAAGGAAGAATTGTTCCTTGGCTTGCAACAGTTGTCCAAACATCAGCATTGTCGAAGCAACTTGTATCTGCAACTGAAGTTGTGAAAAGATGTGGAAAAACAGATATTCTTTCACACTTTGTTTTTATTAACATTGCCTGACCATAAGAAACCAAAGATTGGTTTTTTGCAAAAGTACGAACATAATATTGAGTATTAGGTTCCATAACCAAAGTATTAAGACTAAAAAGTCCTACAGCATTTGTATCCTGGTAAACACTATTGCTATTTTCTAATGTAGGTTGAGAAGAAACATAAGGCTCACACCAAACAAATCCTCTTTGTGTCAAGCCTGTATGTCCAGAGCTTTCAACATTGCCTGTTACTTTAACAGAAACATCTGTTATATCTGTAACACTCTCTGTTGTAACATTTGGAAAAGCTGCAACATTGGCCTCACTAATGATAATATTATCCAAACATACTCCATAACCTCCTTCAATCAGTCCTTCAAAAGCTATATAATAATCGTCTGTTGGATTTGGAAGTAGAACAGAATCTGTTGTCCATGCATTTGTTGCTCCTGTGTAAGTTTTCAGAAGTTGCCAAGAAGATGCATTTGAGTTTCGATAATAAAGCTTTAATTCATCTTGTATTGCTCCGCGAGGTTTCTTTGCATAAGAGAACTTAACATAAGGTTGCATCAAAGAAGAAAAATCCATTTGAGGAGAAACTATTTTCCTTGTCTGATTACTTGGGTAAGGATAAGCAAGCAAAGCAAAAGATAACCCCTGCGCAGCAGAGCTTATGCCCAAAGAATCTGCACTTGATACGTATTTCCATTCATTTGTAACAAAGTTATCTCCTTGCTGACTCCAACAATCATTTTGCTGGTCTGTTTCAAAACTTGTTTGATAAGGGAAATCATTTATTCTTGTGCAAGGTGTGATAACCTTTATCACTTGTCCATAATAATAAGCATTTGACACAGTCTTTACATAGGCTCTAACATAATATGTTGTCAAAGGAGCCAAAGCTGTGATTGCAAGAGTATAGTTATTGCCATTGGCTGAGCTAATTACTTTTGTTGCTGAAAAAGTTGGCATATCTGTCAAAGAGTAAAGCACTCCCTTTTCTGATACAGAGTCTGTGCCTTCTATTTTTGAGCAAGACACAAGTATTGTATCTGCTGTTATCTTATTTATACTATCTGTGAAAGTACGTGGAGCTCCTGTCTGTATTGAACCAAAATCAAAATATATATTGTTAGTTCTTGTGTCCTCTGCAATATTTGTAAGCGGTTTATTTATTGACACCCCATCATTTGTGTGTGAATTTGGTGTTGTTGCATCAGTAAAAGACGTAACATTACTACTTCCAGGGAAAGCAGAAGCATAACTATAGCCTCCTGCTTGAATGATACGAATACCTAATCTGTCTGGATTGCAGTTTGCACAGTTGCTATTCCAACCACTAACGGTTTGATCTATATGAGTAATAATCATTCCATGTGAAGGTAAAAATCTGTCCCAACTTGTTTGCTGACGATTTTCCAAGACAAAATACTCGTTATTATCAACAGGCAACTTGTAAGCCATATTTGTATCTTCGAAAGGTCTTAGAGTTTGATTGCCAATAAAAGCAGTAGTATTTGTAAGCTCTTGCATTGTTAGCAAGTTTACAGAACTTCTTTCCCAAGCAGACCACAAAGGGGGACATTTGCCATTATTGTTATAGCATCCTTGAGACATAATATCCCAATTTGTAACAGCGTCTGAAGCATAGCCGTTTTGTTCATAATCCGTATCATAAACATCTGGCAAACCAAGCACATGCGAAAACTCATGGCATATCGTACCCACTGTTGGCTGTGAAGAACCATAAGCAGATGTGCCATTCATTTCTGAAGCACAACCATAGTTATAAATATAAACTCCATCTTTTTGTACTGGAGGATAAAGTACGCTTCGATGAGGCCATATTGCATTAGGCTCACCAGAGGCACGAGAATAGCCAGCATAAATCATAAATACACAATCCACAGTGTTGCTTCCATTATTGCAATATTGAGCGTAATTAACTTCAGGGTCAGCTAAATTTATAGCTTCTCTTAAAAGAGTTTGAGCTCCAGTATATCCAGCTGAATCATAACCATAGGTGTCATAGTTTGCAGAAGAAGTGAAAGGACCATACACCCCTGCAGTAACATTGATTTGTCCTGCTGTGGCAGCATTGAAGTAATCGTTTATACTTCCTTCATTACCTTCCATACTATATCCTTTTTGGTTGAAAAGATTAGCAAAATAAGCCGAATCATTTACAAAAGGCTTATCAGGATATTGCACCAACAACACAAGTATTCTCAGATTAGATTGCGTTTTTGTGGCCATTTTTAATGCTTCTTTGAAGGAATCTGTTTGCCTAAACTCCCAATATTGTTTAAGTGTATTTATCTGCTCTGCTGAATAAAAAAGATTCTTGCTTAGAGAAGAAATAAATCTTTGTTCTTCTGCGCCCCTTTCACTCTCATTGTGAGCAAGAATTTTTGAGGCTGTTATGCCTCCTGTGTTATCATTTATGGCATATACCATATCACCATTCTTAGCAAATAAAAGAGTATATCCATCAGTAGTTTTACCCCAAGAGACTTGTTCATCTCCCTTTAAATAATACGATAGTATGGTTTTATCACTCTGTTTTGCCTTTACCAAAGAACTAATGGCTGGAATAGCCATTGCTTCTGCTCCAATGAGCATAAAAAATAATACTGCTAATGAATATAAAAACGATTTGCGCATAGTGCTTGTAGATTACAAATTAGACGGCAAATATAAGAATATTTCTGTATCAAACAACAATTTGACCTAAAAAAATATATCTGATTTTTCATTTGTTTGGTGATAACTAATCTTTGTTTTACACCAATGAATCTTTGTTTCAAGGTTTCCTTTCTTTGTTTCAGATACTCTATAACCCCATTATAGCGACTCTATAATGGGGTTGTAGAATTATTAATTGACTGATTGAATTTTTTATTTGACTAATTGGCTATCTTATAATAAGAATTCACTCACTAAAGTTAAATATTCATGTGAAGGAGTATTATCTTGATTGCGCAAAACAAATATTTGCTCTTTGCACTTGTCCTGTTTTGACAAAGCAAAGTGGGCCCCCACTCTTTCACAAGGCTTATTTTGACGCGAAAATATATTTATTCTTCTTTGCAAATAAAGATTATTAGCCTGAGCTATGGCTTGAAAACTCTCAAACTCTTGTGTGGGCAGTATTAAACAAAATATTCCGTTTGGGCTCAATAAACTACTGACTCCAATAGCTAAATCCTCAAAAGGCAAAGAATCTGTATGTCTTGCGCGATTGCGTTGCCATTTTGGACTTTTCAAGCTCAATAAAAAGTATGGTGGATTTGAGATTATCAAATCAAATTTCTCAGAGTTCTGTTTAGCTAAATCTTGCAAGGAAATAAGCTGAGCATTAAGTCTTGTTGTAAAAGGAGAGTTCTTAAAATTGTCCCAAGCTTGGGAAATTGAACAGTGGTCAATATCTATTGCTTTAACAAAAGCAGTGGAGTGTCTTTGCGCCATACAAAGGGCAATAATACCACAACCACAACCTATATCCAAAACACTTTGTGGCGCAATTTTCGGACTAAGAGCGCAGAGTAAAATAGCATCTGTGCCTACCTTTTGAGTACTTAAGGAATGGTTAAGCGAAAAACCTTTGCAACGAAACTCCATTCTATGTTTGATTTGATGAGAAATAAAAAAGCTATCTCAGTTATCGTCATAACCAAGATAGCCTTTTAGATGTTGTTTATAATAAGTTTAGTATGTGTCTTTTACTCTACGAGAGGCTGCATACATTATCTTTAAAGCTCCTGCTTGTCTAAGCTCTTGCTTTATATCTGTAACATCGCCCATTCGTACATCTTTATCACATTTTAATGTAGTTGTAATGAAAGGCACATCTGCTTCGTCTCTTGCGGCTCTTTCTGCTTCAATAAATGACTTTATGTCGCTTACTTCTGCAAATTGATCGTTAAGCTGAATACGAGCACCTGAACCAAATTTTCTTTCATCTATTGGCGAACCTATATAGATGTAACTTGCCAATGACTTTTTCTCCAATTTTTGGATTTCACTACCTTGTGGAAGGTTCTGTTTAACCATAACAGTGCTTTCACGTATTGTAGAGATAACCATAAAGAAGAACAAGAACATGAACACGATATCAGACATGGAACTTGTATTCAAGCCCGGAGTATCTTTTGATCCTTTTGATGTAAATTTTGCCATTACTTATTTCCTCCTACATTTACTGGTTCTGCTTCTGAAATAGCTGTTGGGATAGCCTTGTCAATAGCTGCTCTTTGGTCAGTGCGGCAATTTTCATAGCTTCTACCAAATCTATTCTTTGCCAATTCATTTTTCAACTCATTAACAGCAGCTGTCAATTCGTTCTGTACCTTGAAATACATATCATAAGAAGTTCCTCTATCGTTTTGCAAGGATATTACTCCTTGTGATACCTGATACTTTCCTATCAACGGAATATCCATAACTTTCTTCTCAGGTAAATTTTCTTTATTCTGAGGGTTTGACAAGAACTCTTTAGCTCTTGCTTTCAAATCATTGATATTTCCAACATCACCATCAAAGAAAAGTTGGTCGGCACGATTCACCTTAACTGAGAAGGTATTTCTTTTATGAATCTGAGGTATCTCTGCATTAGGGTCCTTTGGCGGTGGCAAACGTCTTTGAATACCCAAATCTGTGTTGATTGATGAAGTCAACAAGAAGAAGGTCAATAACAAAAACGCAATGTCAGCTGTTGAAGAATTATTTAATGCAGGAGTTTCCCTTTTTTTCCTTGCCATAATGTTATCTAAGTTTTTTAACTATTTCAGTACCTACAGCAGCTACTAAAACTCCAATTAAAAGAGCATAAACTGTATAAAGTCCAGCACCAATAACCTTTGAACTGCCATAGTTTGAACCTGTTTTTTCAAATAATTCTTTTGGAATATCTGTACCAGAAGCCAAAGCATAAGCAATAATAAATACTAATATCAAAGCTCCAACACCTATCAATATTCCTATTTGTTTCTTTGGATTTTCTATCAATCCTTTTATTATTTGAGAAAGAGCAAAACCTAATGCTATTATTATGTTTACAAAAATCATAATAGCTGCACTCCAGTAAGAAAAGCTCCAAAAGATTTCTGCTGTAGCAGGATTCTTTTCAAAAAACAAAGCATAAAGCAATGCTGCAAATGAAGCTAATACTCCCCAAATAATGATTACTGCCCAATATATTTTTCTAAAATCGTTTTTCATTTTACCTCCTTGGTTAATTATATAAGTAAATATTGTTCCAAACTAACTGCCTTTGTATTTTGCAAGGCAGAATATTGTCAGACTATTTATTTACTTTTTTTGTTTTTTACCAAGATATCCATGAATGTGATTGAAGAATCTTCCATTGAAGAAACTATGCTCTCAACTTTAGAAAGAATGTAGTTATAGCATACTTGAAGAATCATGGCTACAATCAAACCAAAGACTGTTGTAATCAAGGCAACTTTCATACCTCCTGCAACAACTGTTGGAGAAATATCACCAGCTTTTTCAATATCATCAAATGCTTGAACCATTCCAACAACTGTTCCTAAGAATCCCAAAGATGGTGCAAGAGCAATAAACAATGAAATCCATATCAAATTGCTTTCCAATCTTGCCATTTGAACTCCACCGTAAGAAGTCAATGCCTTTTCTGCATCTTCCAAACCGTTGCCTACTCTGTCTAAACCTTCAAAGAAAATAGAAGCAACAGGACCTCTTGTGTTACGGCAAACATCTTTTGCACCTTCATAATCACCTGCAACTACTTTGTCTTCAATCTTCTTTAATAGCTTGTCAGTGTTTGTTGTTGCCAAGTTAAGATAAAGAATACGTTCAATAACTAATGCCAAACCTAAAATGAAAACAATCAAAATAGGTGTCATCCAACCAACACCTCCTTCAATATACTTTGTCTTCAAAGTTTGGTGGAATGATTGTTGCTCTCCAGAAGCAGCTTGTGCTGTTGCACTTGTTGTTCCTGATGTTGTTGCACTTTCTGCAACTGCAGACTCTGTTGCTGTTTCTGTTGTAGCAGAAACAGTTTCTGTCTTAGCCTCTTTCTTGGCTGCTTTTTTGCCAGCTTTTGCGTAAGCTGCGCTTGATAAACCCAATGTCAATATTGCGATTATTGACAAATACGCACATACCTTTTTCATACGTCTATTCTATTGTGTTATTAAATTATTAATTTCTCTTTCTCCAAAATCACTCTGATTTGAAGAGTGCAAAAATATTAAAGTTATTTCACCTGTGCAATTTATTCTGCATTTTTTTTCTCTAAATGAGGTCATTTCTCTAAAACAAGCACTTTGTTAATCCTCGCCAAATCCATATCAACTATTTCAAAACAAAAGGTTTCCCAATATATTTTATCTCCCTCTTTTGGTACCCTTTGAATTAAATCTAAAATCAAACCACTAAGAGTATTATACGTCATTTTTTCATACTTTTCTTCCATCGAAAAGTAACTTAAGAAGTCAAAAAACGGATATTGTCCATCAACAAGAAATGTTCCATCATCTCTTTTTATAATTTCATACTCATTTTCACTGGTATTTATCTCTTCTGCAGAACCTATTAACGATTCAAGAATGTCATTCATTGTAACCATGCCTGTAATTATTCCAAACTCATCTATGGTTAGCGCATAGTGTATTTTGTTCTTCTTAAACACCTCAAGAGTATAATAAACACTTGAACTTTCTGGCACAAATTGAGCCTGTTTCACTATATCTATTATCTTAAGTTCTTTGTGATTGAACATATCCTTTAAAAATACCACTCCTAAAATATTGTCAAGCGTACCCTGAGCAACAGGATATATATAATGTATGTGATGAGCCAATCTCTCTGAAGCCTTTGCTACTGTGTCCGAAGCCTCTATCCACTCAAAATCATTTCTATGTGTCATAAGGGAAGAAATATCTCTGTCACCTAAAGAAAAAACTCTTTGCACAATATCTTGCTCCACTTCTTGTATCTGTCCGAACTCTTTGCCCTCATTTATCATTTGTTTTATTTCATCTTCCGTCACAACAGAATTGACATCTTTTTTTATTCTGAATAAGTGCATAAGTCCAGAAGTTGAACAAGAAAGTAACCACACAAAAGGCCATGCTAAATGCGAAAGAAAATTCATTGGTCTTATGATAGAAGAAGCCACTTTCTCGGGAGCATTAAGAGCTACCTTTTTAGGAAAAAGCTCCCCAAGTACCAAAGAAAAATAAGTAATCACAACCACAATAGCTATGTTTGCAAACCAAGAAGCAGAAGAGGCAGAAAGTCCCAAATGCACAAAAATTCTTTGAAATGGATACACCAAAGAAGTACCCGAATACAAACCTATAACAAAGCCTATAACTGTTATTGCTATCTGAACAGTGGAAAGGAAATTATCTGGTTTTTTAGCTGTCTTTAGAATTCTCTTTGCACCCTTATCACCTTTATGCGCAAGAACCTCAAGTTTGCTCTTACGAGAAGAGACCAAAGAAATCTCCGCAGCAGAGAAAAGTCCATTAAACAAAATTAAAACAAGTATTATGACTAATTCCATTTTCCTTTATTACAACATTTAGAATGCAAAGATAAGAAAGTTAGAAGAATCTGCATTGAAAAATAAAACATCTTATTACCTTTGTCACTGGTAAAAAATCAACTCTACTTTTTGTTATGAAACAATACAAAGTATTTATTTTATTAGCAATAACATTTTCTTTGAACTTTTGGCAACAAACCTATGCTCAAATAGAAGTCAATATCATAAAACATTACAATAATGAAAACGATAGCTCTTCTTATCTTGAATTTCCTATAATAGCCTCTGACAATCCTTTGATAAAAGAAAAAATAAATACTTTCTTACAAGCAAAGGAACTTCATCTTTTAGTAGGACATGAAAATAAGCATATATTTGAAAGATGTTATAACAATAAAACACATTTAGGTAAAGCTTCTATACTTTACACACTTATTTCAAACACTACTAATAATTTTTCTTTCAGATTAAAAGAAGAAATAAATGGATTAACAGTACACAATTACAATTTATATTATAATTTCAACCCCAAAAATGGAGATGTATATTATTGGCAAGACTTTTTTGACAGCATAAAAAAACAGAAATTTATTGATATGGTTGCTCCTTTACTTTGCAATTTAATCCCTGATAGTGATGATAATAAGAAAATACTAACTGATACCTATCAAAAAGAGTTGACGGAAAATTTTTACTTAACAAAAGACAGCATCTTATTTGATATCTTCAATGATCTATATGAAAACGAAAAATATAATATTACCAATACTACTATAGGTTTACCAATAAATAAGTTTAAACATCTTTTAAATGAATATGGTTACTCTGCATTGATTAGCGGAAAAAACTTAGATAATTTTTCTTCTTCAAATGAAGAACAACTTTATAAAGGTATAACAAACAAAGGAAAAGAATTTTATTTTACATACCTATGCAATTACATAAATTATGAAGGACAAAAATCATATATTGGCGAAGGAATTTATACAAATACCAACAAAATATATTTCTTAGATGATGGTAATTATAAAGATAGTGAAATAATCTTTCATTGTACGATAAATAATAATAATGGTTATGAAGGATTATTCTCATTCAAAAGAGAAGGCAATAATTTTAAGGGTAAATGCACAAACAAAAAAGGAAAAAAACAATTTACATTTACAGCAAAAAAAATGTAACAATATGTTTGAATTAATCAATAAAATATAACAGAATGACAACAAATACTATAGCTGAAATGACAAAACAATTAATTGCATGTTGCGGATTAGATTGTCAAAATTGTGAGGCACGTATAGCAACAATAACAAATGATGATAAGCTAAGAGAACAGACAGCTCAAAAATGGAGCATAATAAACAATGCTCCTCAAATTACAGCATCAACCATAAATTGTACTGGTTGTCGTACAGAAGGAGTGAAGTTTGCATATTGTAGCGATTATTGCCAAGTACGAAAATGCGTATCTGAAAAAGGGTTTACTACATGCAAAGACTGTGAAAAATTAGATAGTTGCCAAATAGTTGGTGAAATATTCAAAAATGCTCCTACTGCAAAAGAAAATCTCTTATCTCTGCAGTAGCACTAAGATAAACCCACCTATTTAATAAGAGTATTATAAAACTCTTGTGCTATATTGTCACGGTTAAAGTTCTCCTTTGCATAATTGAAACCATTTGCTCCCATTTGCTTTGCTTCTTGCGGATTATTATATAGAATAATTATTTGCTTTGAAAGTTCCGTACTATCTTCTGGAGTAAAGAAAAGTCCACAATGTCCTTGCTCAATAAATAGCTCTTTTGCCTCTCCTTCAACACCCAAAAGAATTGGTTTTTGCATGGCAAGGTTCTCAAAAATCTTGCTTGGAATTGCTCCCTTGAAAAGATCAAGACGCCTTAGTGGAACAATAGCACAATCAACGCAAGCTATGATTTGCAACATATCTTTCTTTGGCACAGCATCGTGAAATATAACATTATCCAAGCCAAGCTCAGCTTTCATTGCAAACAATCTTTCTTTCTCTGGACCAGAACCAAGAAGCAAGAACTTTATATTTTGTTTGTCTTTCAAGAGTGCGGCTGCCTTTAGTATCACTTCCAAGCCTTGAGCATGTCCTATTATACCTCCATAAAATAGAACAAAGTCTTCTGGAACAAAGCCAAACTCCTGGCGTCTTGCTTGTGCCTGCTGAGTATTTATTTTTGCGATGTTATAATAATTTATATCTACTCCGTTTTTCAACCAAAAAACTCTCTTTTGAAGAAAACGATTTTGAATGTTACGGCAGATACCTTGCGTCTGACCAGAGATAAGAAAAGCCTTACGATAACAAAACTCTTCCAAATGAGTTGCAAGTCTAAGAAGTGTACGATTATGAATAATATCAAGTTTCTCAGCACTCTCTGGCCAGAGGTCGGAGACATTGAAAATCATCTTTGCTCTCTTTGCTCTTGAAAGCAGATAAGCTGTTATTCCCAAAAACAAAGGAGGCGACTCAACAAACAGAAAATCTTGTTTCCTAACCTTAAACAAACCTATAATAAGTGAAGAGAATACAAACGAAAAGTAATTGAGAAGTCTTGGCACAATAGATTTGGAGTTCTTTACATAAATCCATGAGCGAATAATATGCATGCCTTGCATATCTTCTTTGCAAGTGAATTTCCCTCTATATAGAGGGTGAATAACCATTTGTGGATAGTTTGGCATTGCTGTCAGGACTGTTATATCCAAACCTTTATCCTTCAAACGCAAGGCAAGCTCAAACAAACGATTTTGAGGAGCTCCCACCTCGGGAGGGAAATACTGAGTAAGTATTAACAAAGAGTTATCTTTCTTCTTATCTTGCATTGTAAAATGATATTAATTTCTCTTCTTCCTTTGCCCAGTTGTATTTTTCTTTGATAGCACGTTTGCCATTTGCTGACATCTGGTTGCAAAGCGAAGGATTATTTTTCAGAGTTAGAATTGCATCTGCTATTTCTTTTATATCCGTTGGACAGACACAAAGCCCGCAATTAGTTTCTTTGGTTATATATTTGCAAAACTCAACCTGTGTAGTTGTAACCACAGGCAAACCCTCTTGCATATACTCTAATTGTTTTATAGGTATTGAATAGGTGTGGTTAGGAGCTTTCTGCAACAGACAAAGACCCACAGAGGCTTTGCCATAAACCCTTTGATGCAACTCTGAATGAGGTACAAAATTCATATACTCAACGCTCTTCCACTGTGGCAAGCCTTTTAATTCTTCAAGATAAGCCTGCGAATCAAAAGGACCAACCAAAAGCAACTTAACTCCTGCCTCTGTACATGCCAAAACCATTTGTGTTACTCCTCTAACTTGTGTCAGACCCCCAACATAGCAAGCAACAAAATCGTTATTTGCTTTTTTCTCTGTACTATATTGATTCTCTATTATTGGAAAATTCATGACGGTTTGGGTCCTTTGAACTCCATAGCGTTTGAATTTCTCTTCAATATGCTCTGTTGCTGTTATTACTCCTGAAATATGTTTTGTGATATTTTTTTCTATTGCTGTTGTTGTGCGGAAAAGAAAACTCCTCAAACAATTAGGGATATATGCTCTTTGCAACATGAGTTGTGGAAAGTCTTCATGAGAATCAAAAAACACTCTATTGTGTTTTGTCTGCAACTTCTTTACAAAGAGAAAGAAGTCTGCATCGTGAAAATGATATATGTCAGCTTTAAGACTCTTGGCTTTCTTATAAGCTCTATAGGAAGCATAAAAGAGTTGTTTTACTCTACTGCTGTCTGCTCCCACATCAATAATATTGACTCCGTCTTTAACCTCATCACCTTTGGAATCAGCAACAATAAGATAAGTCTCAAATCCTCTGAACGCCAAAGAAACACATTCTTTGTAGAAAACTCGTGAGTCATAACGCTTATGAATTGTTGTTATATGAACTACTTTCATTGAACACTTTGAGGGTTAAACTCCATATCAAAGATAGAATAAAATTTCTTCTGGTTTGATTCTTTTGAGCCATAAGTCATGGCTATATCTCTATTTATCTTAATTGCTTTTTGAAAATCCAAGTTAAAGACTTGTGAAAAGAAGTCTCCTCCCAAATCCTTTACTATTACTCCATTGACTCCATCTGTTATCCATTCGTGCATTGCAGGCAAGTCTGGCACAATAGGCACACACTCTGCACGCATTGCCTCAATCATGGAAATAGGGGTGCTATCACTCATTGGAATAGAAACCCATATTGTTGCTATTGAGTAATAATAATTATTCATCTGACTATCAAGCCAACCTACCATCTGTACCTTATCTTCCAAATGCAAAGTCTTAATCACTTCATTTAAATGTTCTTCTTCTCCACTTGCTGCAACAACAAGTGTCCAATCAGGATTTTTATGTGCAAAGATAGCAAAACTTCTGATTATGTTTTCTATTCTATATAAAGGTTTTTGCAAACGGTTGCTGTAAATTATCTTTTGTTTTACTGCAACTTGTATATTGTTATTAAATCCAAAATTAGCCAGATGTACGTCAATATTTTTACCTATCAATTCTTTCATTTTATCAGCCACACACTTAGCATCTGTATTGTAATACTTGCTCCTACGCAATACAAATCTTATCATAGCTCTATGAATAGAACCTTTCTGTGGATTAAGCAAAATATCACTACCCATGGCAATGATTAAAGAAGGTATATTTTTCTTTTTGGCAAGCAAAGTCAGAAAAGCTCCAGTATCAACTTGCAAGATAATAATAAAAGAAGGATTATATTGTTTTATTATTATTCTAATCTGCAGTGTAGAAGTAATGATATGAGAAGGATTTTTCAATGAATAATTGATTTGTTTCTGTTCTATATATGAGTAATCTTTATTCTTATAGTCTGTAACCAACATTACAGAAGAAAAATAATCTTTTATAAGATTTATCAGATTAAACGTGTGTATAGACTTTCCACCACCAATCACCAACAATCTCTTCTCTGAATCCATTATTTAACACCTATATTTTTTATTTATGAATAATCTCTAACTAAATATTTTTTAGCAACTCTAAAATTGAAACACAACTGTAATAAACGCATTTGTAAATTGTTTATTATACTTGTGATTATTCTTTATATGCTTTGTCAAACATTGTATAGAACTTCTGACGATTTATATCCTTGTCGCCAAAAGCTACGGCTATCTTTTTATTTACTTCTCTTTGGCTTCCTGAAAGCAAACACATAGCACTCTCAAAGAAATTACCCTCCAAGTCTTTTGCTATCAAAGCTACCGCTCCATCTTTTGAAAGAAATGAATTAGTAGAACCTAAATCTGAAACCACAGGCAAACAACCCCCTCTCATTGCTTCAAGCAACGATATTGGAATGCTATCACTAACCGGAATAGAAACCCATATCTTTGCTCTCATATAGTAATGAGCGTTCTGCTCTTTGGAAAGCCAACCCACAAAATCAACCTTATCTGCAATACCCAAAGCCTTAGCTTTCTTTTTTAATTTATCTTCATCGCCTGAGGCTGCAATAACCAGACGCCAGCTCTGCCTTTGAGGCGAAGAAACAAAACGTGCAAAAGCCTCCATTATCTTTGGCAGACGGTAAAGCGAAGAATGCAAACGATTAGAAAATATTATATCTTGTTTTTCTTCCTCTTTGACGCAATCCAGCACAGAGTCTATGCCAAAATTAGAAATCATTACCTCCTTAATGCTTGGTCTTAATCTTAGCATACTTTGAGCTACCCATTCAGAACCAGTATTGAAATACTGATTGTGAGCAAGTACATATTTTGCCATTAGTTTGAGAACTTTGTTTCTGTAAGGAGTAAGCAGCACATCACTACCAAAACAAATAAGAATACTTTTTATTCGCCATATATTTGCCCTTTGGATTAAAAAAGCTGCGGTAGTCAGTTGCATTGTTATAATTAAGTTTGGCTTAAAAGTTCTTATGGCTTTGCGATACCTTGCCACAAGAGGAAAGGCCTTCAATGGCTTTTGTAAAGAAGAAGGTATGATTTTCTTTTGCACTTGTTTGTGCTGTGCATCATCAATGTCTGTTATCAAAAGCACCTGATCAAAATAATCCTTCACCAAATCAATGAAGTTATAAGTATGTATGCTTTTACCCGAGGCCACAATTATTACACGTTTCTTTACTTCCATGATCTATTGCTTCGTTTTATTTTACCCAAACTTTGTTTTAGTAAATTATTTCTTTGTTTTAGATAGATAAAACTTTGTTTTATTCTATTGTTTCTTTGTGTCCAAAGTCTCAAAGCGTGAATTGTTGCTCTTGTATGTAACAACCATTTGTTTTATAACTCCAACGACTTGGAATTCATCTTCTGTTTTCAAGGCTTCTCTTAAATTTGAGAGTGCATTGTCAATATCTTGACTGCCTATCTCCTCTGTCTTGGCAATGAAGATTTTGTTATGGTATGTTGGCAGAGTGTTTTCTTTATTTGAGAGCAACTCTTCATAGAGTTTCTCTCCTGGACGCAAACCTGTGAATTTAATCTCTATATCTTTGTCAGGCTCAAGACCAGAAAGTTTTATCATTCTGCGTGCCAAATCCAATATCTTGACAGGTTCTCCCATATCAAAGAGGAATATCTCTCCACCCTTACCCATTGTACCTGCTTCAAGCACCAAACGACAACTCTCTGGAATAGTCATGAAGTAACGAATAATCTTTGGATCTGTAACAGTCAGCGGACCTCCCTTGCGTATCTGCTGACGGAAGATAGGAATAACTGAGCCATTTGAGCCAAGCACATTACCAAAACGAGTTGTGATGAAAGCCGTATGATTATCTGCCTTGCGATTAAGGCTTTGAATATATATCTCTGCAAATCTCTTTGTGGCTCCCATAACATTTGTTGGATTGACTGCCTTGTCTGTAGAAATCATTACAAACTTCTCCACAGAGTATTTCATTGCCAGGTCAGCAACTATCTTAGTACCGAAAACATTTGTCTTAACTGCCTCACAAGGATTTTCTTCCATAACGGGAACATGCTTGTAAGCTGCTGCATGAAAAATAATCTGTGGTCTATGAGCTTTAAACACCTCTTCCATTCTCTCAGAGTCTTTGACAGAGGCTATGATAAAACTTTTCTTTATCTCTGGCTTTAGCACTCTCAATTCATTTTCTATATTGAACAAAGGAGTTTCTGCCTCATCTAAGACAATGATTTCTTTTACTGAGAACTTTAAAAGCTGTCGACATAACTCACTTCCTATTGAGCCTGCAGCTCCAGTAACAAGGCAACTCTTGCCTTCTAATTGTTGAGTTATTAGTTGAGTATTGAGTTTTATCTCATCACGGTTTAGCAGCTGTTCAATGCTTATCTCTTTAATTTGAGTTATTTTCAGTTGTCCGTCTGTCCAAGTCTTTATGTTTGGAACAGAGAGTACTTTTATCTTATTTTGAAAGCAAAGGTCAAATATCTCGTTTTTTCTTTTTGTGCTTATGCGGTTTGTTGCTATGACAAGAGAATCTACATCTTTGTATTTCAGAACATATTCAAAGTCTTTGCTTCCCCAAATCTTAAAGCCCATTATGCTTTTACCTGCCAAAGAGGTGTCATCGTCAAGAAATCCTTTAATGTAGTATTGGCGTGAGGCACTAATCATTGTGTTTGCTGTAGCTGTACCTGTACGACCTGCTCCAAAGATTATTATTTTTTGAGTTAGTTTCAAATGAACTCCTGCCTTATAAGCCTTTTCAAAAAGCCAACGAACAAACATTCTGAAAAGAAACAGACATATATAGCATACAAAAAAGTAAATCAGTATTAATTGTTTTGGGATATAGTCTTCTGTCTGGCTTGATATATAGTATTTGTAAATGCCATTGATTAAAAGCATAATTAAGCATGCAAACAGCACTGCAAAGAATATTCGCATTGCATCGGAGAAAGTAGTATAACGAATTACTCCTCGTGCAACCTTAAAGAGAATAAGAAAAAGAGTTGTAAAGCATATTGCAAGCAAAAGGAAACGCAAAGAATACATATCCAATGGAAAGTTGAAATACTTCTCCTTGCCAGTGAGAATAAAACCTGAGACAAAAGCAGACAGTATACATATTCCAACGTCTATAAGAGTTATAAGCCATGAAGGCAGATACCTATCTTTCATAAAGGCATCTATCATTGAGAGCATCTTGTGGTATAACTTATTCATATCTTCTTTTTACTTTAATGCTTGCAACAATGCTTGCAGAGGATGAATGGCTTTTCTGTCTGAAAAATGAGCTATCTGTTCTCTGCATGAAGTTCCCGGAGCTACAATAATTGCGTCTTTGTCTGCCTTTTCTATAGCAGGGCCAAGAACTTGTGAAAAGACATCTTTTGACATTTGATAATGTTTCTTCTCATAACCAAAACTTCCTGCCATTCCACAGCAACCGCTCGGGATAACCTCAACGCTATAATTGGTTGGCAAAGATAAGACTTTTTCCATCATTTGAGTGCCTATAAGGGCTTTTTGTTGGCAATGTCCATGTAAAAGGATATGTTTCTCTTCTGTTGTAAACATATCGCTTGTGAGGTTTCCTGAGTCAATCTCTGAGGCTAAAAACTCATCAAATAGAAAACTATTTTCGATTATCTGCTTGCTTTGCTCATTATACTTTGTGCGTGAAAGAAGTGAAGGATATTCATCTCTAAAACTCAATATGCAAGAAGGTTCAATACCCACAAGCGGAGTTTCTTTTGTAATTAGTCCAGAGAGCTTTCTAATATTGTGTTTTGCTATTCTTGCAACTCTCTTTACCATTCCTTTTGATATGGCTATTCTTCCACTCTCCTCAATAGGAGCAAGAAGTACACTATAACCTAAACGAGTGAAAAGTTCCAAAGCACACTGACCAATGTGTGAGTCTTGATAGTTTGTAAATTCATCACAGAAAAGATATATTGTCTTCTTAGGCTTTTGTGGTTGCTTTATAGAAGAGTAAAGTTTGCGAAAGGTCTTTTTGTTCAATGTAGGCAATGATCGTTGCTTAGCAAAGTGCATAAGACTTTTTACTATGGAAGAAGTAAAGATGTTTGTAACAAACCAATTATACACTGCAGGTACATTGGAGCCAACCTTTTCAAAGAAAGTCAACCAATTCATAAGCAGTATTCTCAGCGGTGTTCCATTAGCATCATAATAGTGTTGCAGAAATTCGCTTTTGAGTTTTGTTATATCCACATTTGAAGGACATTCATTCTTGCAACCTTTGCACATAAGGCAGTTATCCAAAATCCAATACAACATTTTGTTGTCAAAAGGGTTGTTTTTCTGTGTGTCAAATGAAAAATACTCTCTTAGTGCATTGGCTCTTGCCCTTGGAGTGTAACGCTCATCTCCTGTTGCCCTGAAAGAAGGACACATTGTATTTAAGAACTCTACTCCTTTTCTGCAATCAGCACTTCCATTGCACTGCTCTATGGCTGAAAGCAATCCCTTTTGAGAAGAAAAATCATAGTATGTTCTTATATCTTTATTTATGTATTTATTTCTCTTTTTGCTTAGATTGCTATAACGCAAACATGTATTCATTGGAGGACAGAAAACAATCTTCCCTTTATTGAATATATTGTCTTTATCCCAAAGGAGTTTATACTCTTCCATTAGTTTAAAGACCTTTTCCCCATACATTAGCGGTATGTACTCTCCTCTTAGTCTTCCGTCTCCATGCTCTCCACTCAATGAACCTCTGTATTTCTTCACCAACAAAGCTACCTCTTTACTTATGGTGTGGAAAAGCTCAACGTCTTTCTTATCTTTTAAATCCAAAATAGGTCTTAGGTGTAATTCTCCCGTGGCTATGTGTGCATGATAAACACAATTCAAACCATACTTGTCAAGCAACTGTGCAAACTCTTCCATATATGCTGAGAGCTGACTTGGAGCAACCGCTGTGTCTTCAATTACAGAAACAGGCTTCTTACTTCCCGGTACATTAGTCAGAAGTCCAAGACCTGCCTTTCTCAAAGCCCACACTTTCTGCACATCGTCTTTTTCTACAACAGGAAAAGCATAACCAATACCTTCTCTTTTAAAATGTTCTATTATCTGCTGAGCTTGCTGGTGAAGTGTTTCTATGTTATCGTTAGCTATCTCTATTATTAGTATTGCCTTAGGCTCTCCTTGCACAAAAAACATATTCTTTTGTTGCATAAGGTTTCTGCGTGCAGAGGCAAGTATATTGTTATCCATTAACTCAACAGCCATTGGAGAGTGTTGCAAAGCCACAAGGTTGCCACTAAAAGCCTCCTGCAGAGTGTTGCAATGCACGCACACAAGAGCTTTATTCTTTGGTGGTAAAGGCAAAAGATGTAACTTATATTCATAACCAAAAGCTAGCGTTCCCTCACTGCCTGCAAATACCTTGGCAAGATTATAAGAGTAAAGCTCATCAAGTGCATAGCCGTTATTTCTTCTTCTTAACTCCTTTGAGGGAAAAGCCTCTTCTATCTCTTGTTGCCTCTGAGGATTGAAATATGTTTCTATTACGTTTTTGTATATCTGGGCTTCTTTGGTATTGGCTTTTGCATTTTGGTAAAACTCTTCTTTTGAGAGTTGTTTTAGTTCTATGTCTTCACCATTAGAGAGCAAAACCCTTGCACTTATAAGATTATCTCTTGTTGAGCCATAGACCAAAGAATGAGAGCCACAAGAGTTGTTTCCAACCATTCCTCCTATTGTGCAACGATTAGAAGTGGAAGTCTCTGGAGCAAAGAAAAGTCCATAAGGTTTCAAAGCGTTATTCAAGCTGTCAAGCACCACACCAGGCTCCACTCTTACCCAACACTCTTTGGCGTTTATCTCCAAAATCTTATTCATGTAGCGTGAGAGGTCCACAACTAAGCCACTACCCACAACTTGTCCTGCAAGCGATGTGCCTGCTCCACGTGGGATTATAGATATATGTTTCTTGTCTGCAAAAGCTATTACTTTGGCTATGTCTTGCTTTGTCTTTGGCAGAACTACTCCCAAAGGTCTTTCTCTATATGCAGAGGCATCTGTGGAGTAAACAACTCTTGAAAGAGCATCTGTCAACACCTGGTCTTGTATACTACTGTATTGTGTGAGTTCTTTTAATATTTTTGCTGTGTTTATTTTCACCATTGCTGTGTATTGTTAGTTTTCTCAAGTCCTTGAATGAATTTATTGCTATCATATTGAGGAAAGAAATCTAAACCCGTCAGACTCTCCACTTGGTCAATGCTAACGCAAAAAGAATAAAAATCTTCTTGGTCTGAGACATTTGGAATAATAAAAGCAATAGCTTTATATGTCGGATAAGAAATGTCTATCACTATCTTATAAAACTTGTCAGGCACAACCACTCCCTTGGCGCCTATTTTCTTTGTTCCACCAGAATAAATTGGTCCTGCAATAATTATTATGCTGTCGTTCTGCCCAGCCCAATCTCTGACTTGTTCTTCAAGTTTTTTCCATATTCCACGATTAAAGGCAGGCTCTTGAGGAGCCATATTGCTCATCAGAAAAGACATATCTTGTGCCTTCTGAGAGAAAGCCATATCACCTGCAGGGCAGATGTGTCCTTTGTCGTATCCACTTTTGGCATAGTCTTTTGGTGTTGCACAACCCTTGGCTGCAGGATCTGTCTTAAACTTATTATTTCTTGTGGCGTTAGTTTGACTAACCATTGATTTTGTTAGTAAATATGCCACCCAATCAGGATTATGTTTTGAAGAGTTATATCCCAGAACATAGTATGTATGATTCACTCTCTGCCCACTGATAGGTGCAGCATTTGCAAGTGTAAGCACTTTGCTTTGACTTTGAGAGAAAAGCTCTATGGGTATAATAGTAATAAATAAAATAACCAAAAAGCTAAAAACTGATTGCAAAAAGCATCTTTTCATCACAATAAACTTATTTTCTATTTTGCAAAGATATGATTTTATTTGCTTTCTGCTAATAGTAAAATTCATAACTCACCAAAAAATAGCCTGCAACATAATCGACAAACCTACACAAAAATTAAACACACAAAGAAGAGACAACTCCCCAATATATACTAAAGTATATTGGGGTTATCTCTTCTGTTTAAAATAGGAAGGAAGGCAAATACATAAGTGTATTGCCTGCTTGCCGATATGTTAATAACCCTTAAATAACAAACTGTATAAATAATCTATTTTTTGATACCCAACAAAGTAATAGCTTTGCAAAATTGCTAGTGCGGCTATCACTTTCCATTGAAAGTAGGGGCGTATTGCATACGCCCCTACGATACAATATTGTCTATAAAATATAACAATACCCGTTGGCGGAATTAGGATTAAGAATAATTAACAAAAGGAGAGTAAAGAAAGAGTATAAAAATATCGTGTATATCATTGATTTTTTGTAATTTAGCAGTGTAAAACAAAAAGAACAAAAGACAAGATATGCACGATATAATATATGCAAAGTTCCGAAAAATTTCTAAGGTATGCAAAG